>JAEEGL011399396.1_pt1 | contig 140708 bp, 106 predicted proteins | sample 9134231 | NCBI WGS metagenome assembly JAEEGL01 (sample SAMN16246548, study PRJNA631951) | gut metagenome | biome: gut microbiome; feature: rumen; material: fiber-attached | host: Bos | place: Iran: Karaj | collected 2018-10 | reverse complement strand
CAAAACAGCATATATATATATATATATATATATATATATATATCAATTCTAGCTAAATTTTTAGAGGAACATACAAACCAACAACAAAAAACAAAGTAAAATTGAAATATAAATATATTAGTATTATACAATATTTTAATTTGGGTGTCAAGGTTAATAAACATAAAAATTTAATATTCAAAATCAATTGAGAATGTAAGGGGTAGAATTGATGTTTTTATTAAACTAGAAAGAAAGTTCAAAAAACACCCAGCAATGTAAAACTTTTAAAATTATAATTTATTTCAATAATAAAATTGAAACTAATATAACATTTATATAAAATAAACAATCACGGTTTCAGTTTTAAAATAAAATAGTCAGTGATTTTGGTATAAATAAAATGCTATTTTTTTAATTGAAATAATTTTGTATTTAGTTGTTAAGTTGATTTTTAGATTTATTTTGTAATATTACGGAATTTTGAATCAAATTAACAAAAATTAGAACAATAACATAATATAAAATTAGTTTTAATTTAATTCCTATTACAAGTTGTTTTGTTTTATTTTTTTTATATAATTAGTATAATTTGCATCAATAATTGTTGCTAAAATGAAGGTATATGTCTCGTATTTTAATTACTTAATTTTAAGTTTTGCATTCAAATTATCATTTTAAAAAAATAACCAGCATATAAGTTTGAAAGAAGGTGATGAAGTGTCTGAAAACAGCGATAATTTGGAAAACATCCTAAACAAGGTCTCTAAATATTTAGGCAAAACTCCAGAAGAAATAAAATTGGCTGCAAAGACGGGTAACACTAGTAGTATTTTAAATAACTTTTCTAAAGAAGATGCAAAACGTATTCAGGACATTATAACAGATAAAGATTTAACACAAAAATTGCTTTCTACAAAAGAAGCTCAGAGATTAGTTAAAGATGTGCTTGGGGGAAATCTAAAAAACTAGTTATGGATGATATAACCCAAAATTTATTAAATTTTATAAATAATCCAGAAAACAAAGATAAAATTCAAAAAATAAAAGATGAGTTTTTAAACGATAAACCTAACATTTCCAAGGAAAGAACCGAGTATAAAAGTGATAATGCTTCATCTTCACAACCATATATCTCTCCAGAGATGCTAAAAACAATAAGTAAAATTATGCCATTAATATCCAATGCAAAAAAAGACGACTCTAGTACTCGGTTTCTTTCGGCACTAAGGCCTCTATTAAACGAAAAACGAAAATTAAAATTAGATGAATCTCTAAGGATTATGCATCTGATAAAGATATTTCCTATGCTTAAAAATAATGGGATAATCTAGTATCAAACAAAATGTGGGCTAATGAACATATAAAAAAATACTTTGTATTAAACGCAACTAGCAGTCTTTGCACTTGCTAGTTATCGTTGGCACGATAAGGCGGCAGGGCCTCTAAGGAAAACAAAAAAGTTAAAATAATAGGAAATAATAATTTGAATAATAATAACATTTTTTAGTAGATGTTTTTCAGCTAAGAAACTTTTGCGTTTTCGGTAATTTCAAGTAATCGGCGAAAACTCCAGAATATCAAATAATTACTAGGCTTTGGGAACCTTGGAGTTAATCGCCTTAATTTAAAAAATATCGCTCTAAAAGTCCTTTAGAGGCTTTTTGGCCTTGTTTTGTATCTTGATATTTCGTGTAAAGCGTTATGGATGGCGTCTAAATTGTTTTTTTGGCACATTTTGCAAGTTTAAACTTAACGTTAGTAGTACCAATTTTACATTCCACACATCACTTAAGATTCTTCTTAGTTACAGACTTAATGTTAGCTTCTAAATTCTTGCCCAATATTTCAGCAAACTTGGATGCTTTGTTCTGCTTCGTCGAAAGCAGCTTTGTTGGCAAGTTCTGGGTCCCCTTCGCACAAAGCAATTCTTGCCATACATAAGTCAACTTCAGAACATTCTCCGTTAAAATTTTTAGGTCTACAAATATTTTTTATAAGGTAATTTTGCTGCCCACTATTCAACTTTTATAACTTCAGACTTAATTTTTTAATATATCTTTATTTGAATAAGCTTTGGTTATTAAACATTATCGAATTTTTTCGCTAAAAAAACACTATTTATTCTGAGGCAGTGCTAAAATTGCATATTATAACTACTCATAAACAGAAAAAATTTAATCTTCGACTAAAACTAAATTTTTTCTAAAAACCGAACTAAGTGGTAGTTAAGAATGAGTTTGTCTGCTTGCCGATAGTCAAACGCAAGATTTTTATTAAACCATAATTTGAATTTCATATATAATTTAATAATATCTATCTGCCTTTAGCACTGCCTTTTTGAGGTAATATTCTTAATTTAATTTTTCATTTTATTCTTGTTTTACGTACTATCTGTGGGATTTTACAGAAATTTAATCATAGGCTAAAATTATACTGTTATGTGTTATCCCGGATGTAATCTATTAGTAATAGAAGGTTTAGATGGTAGCGGAAAAGCTACACAAGCGCAGTCTTTATATTTAAGATTAAAGAAAATAAAAAAATATGTACACAAAGTTAGTTTTCCAAATTATGAAAGTAAATCTTCAGACTTAATTAAGACTTATTTAAATTCAGATATTTTAAAAAATGAAAAAAAAGAAAATATATATGCGATTTCTTCGCTTTTTGCTTTTGATAGATACTTAAGCTATGTTAATTCTTGGAAAAAGTTTTATAAAGACGGTTATTTAATAATAGCAGACAGATACTCAACCTCTAATGCAGTTTATCAGTTAAGTAATATTGAAAAAGACAAATGGGATGATTACATTAAGTGGCTTGAAGACTATGAATATTATAAATTAGAATTACCAAAACCAAAGTTAGTTATTTATTTAGATATGCCAGTTAATGTATCTCAAGAACTTATGCTTAAAAGGTACAATGGAGATGAATCTAAAAAAGATCTTTATGAAAAAGACGTTGAAAGACTTAAAAGATGCAAAGAGTCAGCTATGTATGTTTCAAAGAAGTATAATTGGGAAATTATAAACTGTGTAGACGCAACTACTGGTCGGATTAAATCTATAAATGAAATTCATGAAATTATATTTAGTTTAGTTAAAAAAATATTTTTTTAAATTTATGTTGTGTTGTTTTTACTCTTACTGGAAAAAATAATTTTTTATATTTTAAATTGCAAAGAATCATAGAAAACTTTTTAGAAATAACAATCTTTTATATTAAGCTTATTTTAGAACTAAAGTTTGTAGACACTATTTAATATTTAAAGAAAACAAAATTGAAAATAGAAAATAAATTTTATTGTTCTGTAAAATTATGGTTTGATTCAAAAATATTTAAAATATAAAGATAAAAAAAGAATCTTTAAAAAGTGAATTTAAATCCAATAAATAACTTTAATAGTATAAAAAAAGGTGATAACCACACCGTCAATCAAAGATAACTGGCGCACTTTTTTTAAAAAGTAATATAGGGGCAAGCTTATAATCTTTTTGATTGTATCATACTATATATTTTGAATCTTTTATTCAGGTATTTGTTAGCATTGATTTTAGCAAATTTAAAATTTTTAGTATTGAAAACCACTTAGATGTGATAAAATAACCTAGTGTTTGAAGCTTAATTTTGGTAACTTTGACTTTATAGTTTTTAATTATTGCTACATGTTTCTCTTATTTAAAGCTAGGTTGCCATCTCATAATTAAAATTGTTTTTATTATATTATCTTGGAAAATTGAAAAATTGTATTTTGGAATAAAAAGCTTAGTATTGTAGAATTTTTCTAAATTTAAAATTAATGTTGGGCTTTGTTTTGAAATTTTTTTATATAAAGTTGAGGTCGGTTTTATATGGTCTATATTTTTTTAGCTCAAGGGTTTGAGGAAATAGAGGCAATTGCAACTATAGATATATTAAGAAAATCCGGGCTTAAAGTTAATATTGTGGGAATAGGTGGTAATTTTATATCTGGAAATGTAGGCGTAAAGGTAGAAGCAGATATTTTAGATAAAGAACTTAAAGATTTTTCTGGAATTAGTTCAATAGTTATCCCTGGTGGATACGGTGGAGCTAAAAGGTTATTGAAATCTAAATTGGTATTAGATGCTATAAGATATTGTAATGAAAAAGGTGGAGTAATTGGCGCAATTTGTGCAGGACCATCCGTTTTAGCTAAAGCAGGTATTTTAAAAAATAAATCTATCGCATGCTACCCTGGAATTGAATCCTGGATTGAGGACTCTTCAGTTAAGGTAACTGGAAAAGCTGTAGAAAAAGATGGAAAAATAATAACGGCTATAGGTCCAGGTGCTACGCTTGAATTCGCGTACACGCTTGTAAGTGAAATTTTAAATAATAAAGCTAGCGAAGAACTAAAAAAAGCTATGTGCTATGAAAATTAAGATAGTTATTACTTCATAGTCTTAAATTCAATAAATTCTTTAAATATTTTTTGAGTAACTTGTTATTTGAGTTGGAGTTTTGTAAATATTTTTTATTATTAAATTAATGATATTTTAGTTATGCAACAGTTTTTAAATATGTTAACTGCTATTTATTAAAAGTGCGAAAAGCATTGATTTATAAATTTGTATTTTTTTAGGCAGTACTAAAAGTGCATAGATAACAAAAAGTTACTACTTAAAGCAGAAAAATCGAATTTTCAACTGTCATCAGATTTTTTTATACAAACTTAACTAAGTAGTAGTAATGCGATGGTTTTTTCTGCTTATCGATAGTAAATATGCAATTTTTATTAAAATATATTTTTAACCTCCTACTTTTTTAATATTCTATAATTCAACATATTCTATTTACTTTTCGCAATGCCTTTTTGGCAGTGCTAAAACTTTATGGCTAAAGCTAGATTTCGCCTTTTAAGAGTTAGTCGATTCAAAAGTTTTATTTAAAAATTTTTACCCAAAGTTTAGTTTTTTATTTTGCCGCGAAGTTCAGAATAAGTTATGTTATCCAACCTACTTTTTGCACTGCCATTTTTTATAGTTGGTTAAAATTATCGAAGATACATGGCATAATAGAAAAAAGTTTTTTTGATTAAATATCATTGCAATTACTTTTTCTATTTTTTGAGCTAATTGAGTGTTATTTTGTTCGTTTGTTTACTAAAAGTATTCAAAAAATTTAAAAACAAAGCAAATAGATTTGAATATAACAAAATTTTTAAAAGGTTTAATTTTCTTATTATGTCTTAGAGATTTTAATCTATTTTTTGTTACTCTAGAATATAATTTGTAATTTTAGTTGTATTTTTTGTTTTTAATAATAATGTTAAAAATCAAGTAGATATTAAAGGAAATTTATAAAAATATATCTAATATAAGCATTAATATTAAAAAATACACAAATATAATTGAGTACTTATACTTACTATAAAAAATATGGGTATTAATCAGTGCTAACATTCAAGATATGATAAACAAAACATCTGCTAGTGATTGCAGTACTTTCTTTAAACCATATTTAATCCTTCTTGGGCTGTCCAATAACAACGGCAGTTGCGTAGTTTTTAGTATGAGCTATACTAACAGAAAATTTTACATTTTTATATTTTTTTAGCTCTGTGTTATCTTCTTTTATTTTTATATATGGAGCATTTTTTTCATTTCTTAATATTTCTATACACTTTAAATTAATGTTTCTACTAATTCCAATCCCAACAGATTTAAGAAAAGCTTCCTTTGCACAAAAATTTCCAGCAATACTTTGAATTAAAAATCCTTTTTCTTTTAGATGTAAAATTTCTTCGTCGCCAAAAATCCTATTTAAAAAATTAGAATGTTTTTTTATAACTTTTCTTACTCTATCTATTTCTATTAAATCTATACCTAACAATTTAGTAACGCCTTTTACTATAATATTTAATAATTGTATTAAAAGTTTAACACAGTGTTTAGTTATATAATGAAAAAAACAATATTCAAAATACAACAAAAATAAAAGTAAATTATGAAGTAGTAGTGTATTCTATACGCAGTGCTAAAACTTGATGGATAAAACTGAATTTTGCCTTTTAAGAGTTAGTCAGTTCAAAAAATTTTAGTTGAGGATTTTTACCAAAAGTTTGGTTTTCTAATTCTATTTTGCCGTGAAGTTTTGAAGAAGTTACTTGTTAATCTACCTAATTTTAGCACTATCCTTTGATCCTAATTTTGATTTAAAATTTTCAAAATGTTTAGCCAAAGTCGACAATAATTTAGCAAAAAATCAAAGTGAAAAATAATCAAAGTTTAGTAAAATAGCCCTGATTTTTAAAATTTTAAAATATCGATTTTGGTCACAAAAAACAGCACCAGTCCCATGGTGCCATGGTTTGCCATATTGTTCCATTCAGGCTAGTCTTTATTTTTGTCCTCATCACTAGTAGCTTCGGTATCATCACTAAGCGCAGAACTTTCTAAAATTTCTTCTTGCTCTTCTTCTATTTTTTCAGCATTCTTATCTTCTAAAAGCTGCTTTGTATCTGAATTGTCGGCACTTTCACCATCAGTATCACAATTACCATGTATTTTCTCATCTTCCTCTGTTTTTGTTACTTCATTTCCACTAGAGTCTAAATACATAAATTCACCATTAACGTTCTTTGGATTTTTTACCTCGCTAGACTTTACCGCGTTTTGATACTTCATTAAATGAATAAGCTCCAACTCCGGCAAAAGTTCCCAAAACTACAGTTGTTCCGATTACTTTTAAAATTTCAAGCCCTATGCTGGATTTTTGTTCTTGACTTCCCTGTTCTTGCTTCTTCTGTTCTAGATTTTCGTCATCACTTTCCGAGTCATTTAATGGGTTTTCCAGGTCTATTGGTGGTTTTACTTTCTCGTCATCTTTATTATTATTATTAGGAACGCCCGTATTAGGACTTGCCTTTTACTGCAAGTGTTTTAATAAGAGCTAAAAGAATTATAACTACAGGAACAACAACGACTATCGTTTTTAGGAACTTGTTTTTTGTTTTGTCTTCTTCTAATTTTTCTTTTTTTACTTCTTTTAATACTTTATCACCCCAGCCTCCTTTAATCTTGTTTAATAACTTTGTTGCATTATCACCGTTTAAATACTTAAGAACACTATCAAAATATTTTTCCAATGTATCGGAGTTCCATTTTGCTAAAAAGTCCTTGATGCCACCATCTTTAAATTCACGAAATTTATAAAGCAACAAATAAGCATAAACACGTATTAAAAAATATTTATTATTTAATAAATTGTCACCACCTTTAACGCTACCATACCATAAACTCCACATTGAATTTTGCTTTGGAAGTTGCTTATGTTCATAAAATTTAATAAAAAATTTAAAAACTTTTTTTGCATTTTCATTACCTTCTTCGATAGAATCGTTTTTTAAAACATTATCTAGTTTTTCTTTATCATTCTTATTTAAAAAATACTCGGGAATTTGTACTGGTTCCATCGCCCCAGCATAACTACCAAACATACCCGAACCAAACACCGCTGCAAGACCTGACGCAACAAACTTTCTAGATAAACCACCCTTACTTTTAAAAAAACATTTACGATACATACCTGCACCCTCCTAATAAATTAGGGGGCCACACAGCCACACATAAGAATTATATCATAATATAGATTTTTTGTAAATATTGGTGAATGTAGGCGGTAATAAAACCTAATAGATGGTTTGATATTTTTTCTCTTTATAGGTGTTCAAACCAAAAAATCAGGTGGAATTTTTTACTAAAAATTGATTTTTAAGTCTTTTTTAAAGCGATATTCATAAGGTGTTATTTATTGATATACCTACTTTTAGCCCTGCCTAATTCGAAAATGGTAGTACCAAAATTAAATGAATTTGTTAGAATGTAGAGTGAAGAGTGTTGTGCAAAATTTTTGTTAGTAAAAAAGATAAAAATTGATATAGTGGAAAAAACTATAGCTATGAAAAAATTGCGGATGCAATTATATGGTTACGAAAAATCGATATTCTGAAAAATTACTAAACATTTGGTTTTTCTGTTAGTTAATCGTAGTTTTGTGTTATATGTTTTTTATCATGGCCTTAAGAAACCATTTCTTGAAAAAATTTTTGTAAATTGTCTTATATTTTTAGTAGTGTGGTTAAAGTAATAGGTAGGTAATTAATAATAAAAAGGAATTAAAAATGTTTAGCAAGAAGGGTATTTTGATGGTGCTTTCTGGGCCATCAGGTGTTGGGAAAGGAACTGTTGTTAATAAAGTTTTAGAGGCTAATAGTAATATAAAGCTTTCAGTTTCTGCAACAACCAGAAAAAAAAGAATAGGTGAAATTGATGGCGTAAACTACCATTTTTACTCAAAGGAGAAATTTTTGAAATTATGTGAAAAAAGGGAAATGCTAGAATATGCGCAGTATTGTGGTAATTTTTACGGTACGCCAAAAAAGCCTATAGAGTATTGGCTAGATAGTGGCAAAGACGTTTTGCTTGAAATAGAAGTAGAAGGTGCAAAAAAAATAAGGGAAAAGTGTAAAAGTTGTATTTTAGTGTTTTTATTGCCACCTTCCTTAGAAGTGCTGTATAATAGATTAAAGAATCGGGGTACCGAGAGTGAAAGTTGTGTTCGCCAAAGGTTAATTAGAGCCAAAGAAGAACTTATGTGTGCTAGTTTTTATGATTATTTGGTAGTTAATGATGATGTGGAGAAGGGCGCAAGTGACGTTTTATCTATTCTTAGCGCGGAAAAATTAAAGTTTAATAATATGAAAGATTTTTTAACGGAGGTTTTGGATAAAAATTATGCCGATTGAAGATCAAGATGTTAAGATGTTTAAGCTATCCATAGATGACATGTTTAGTGGAAAAGAAAGTAAATATGCTCTTGTTATGGGTGTTGCTAAAAGAGCAAGGGAGATTTCTAATGAACTTGAGGGAACTGTATTTGAAAAAATAGAACAACCAGTGAAGATGGCAGAGAAAGAATTCAGAGAGCATAAGTACGAAATTTTTGAACAGGACATCAATATGTAGTTTATAGTTGTTAAATGCCTAGAGTTTTTTGTATTGTCCCTCTGCTTAAGTTGTTTTGGTGGTAGACTATTGGTAGTTTTTAGAAAAAATATGGCTCATAAATAATATCAATTTAATGACCTAAGTGGCAGTGCTAAAATTAGGTAGATTAACAAACAACATCTTAGGCACAAAAATGAAAAAAATCCAAAAATCAATCTTTTAGTGAAAATCTCAACTTGATTTTTGGTTTAGTTACCTTTTAAGAGACAAAACATTAATATATCTATTAAGTTTTAGCACCACCATCTGAGCAGCGTTGTTACTCAAAAAATTGTTTTTTTAAACTCTCTTTATTTGCAAAACACAAAAAATATTTTTTGCTAGTCTGCTTGTTTATAACAATATATTTCGAATATCTTAGAATTTTTAAAAAGTGAAAAATGAGTTCAAAGATTACTGAACGATTTGTACATTGGGGGTGATTTCAGGGTGTTCTGTCTTTATTTTTACCTTAGAGCCGCTTGGTAGGCAGTACTAAATTAGATAGATTTTTAAAAATATATTGCTCAAAATGAGCGAAAGAACTGCGGATATAATTATACGAGTACGAAAAATTAATATTCTTGAGAATGATTAAAAATTTAGTTTTTTGTTAATGGATTTTAATTTCGTGTTATATATAAGTTTTTATTACTACCAAATCAGTGTATTCTTTTTTAAAATTACTAACTACCAAAACCTATTATATTATGGTGTAATATATGCGTGAGTAATGCGTATGATCAGGTAAAATTAGCAAAAGTAGCGGTAAGTAAGTTAGTTTATGATGTAGACTTTCTGTACAGTTATTTAGTGCCGAAAGAATTATTTAACTTAAAGGTAGGCCAAATAGTCTTAGTACCTTTTGGAAAATCCTTAAGAGATAGATTAGGTGTAGTATATGATTTAGAAACTGTAAGCTATGGTAATGTATATGATCTAAACTTAAAACCTGTAAAAGAGATATTAAATAAAGATTTTGTTATAAAAAAAGATAATCTAAATCTTTCTAAATTTATGAAAGAAAGATATTTTTGTACTTTTTTTGATGCACTAAAAACTATCGTACCAATTAAGTATTTAATTGAGAGAGTAAACTGCGTATATAGATTAAGTGAAAATTATAAAGAAAAACTTAATAATATAGATTTCAATTCTAAGGCGTTAGTAGATTTTTTAAAATCAAAAAAAAATGGTGCAACCATAAATGTTTTAAAAAAACATTTTAAAAGGAGCATATACAAATATATAGATTATTTATTAAAAGAAAATATAATTTTAAAAGATAAAAAACCAGAAAAACTAGTTAATTTTTCTAACAAAATAGTAAAGTTAAGCGATGCTCCTAACTATGATAGAGCTTTGAGTAAAAAACAAAAAGAAGTGGTAGATCTACTTAAAGTACGTAGAGAAATGTCAGTTAAAGAGATTATGTATTCAACGGGTGTAAGTAGAGTTGTAATTAGTAATTTATTGAAAAATGAAATTATTGAGTATTTTGAAGTTAACAACGCTAATTTTAATAATACGCACTATAATGAACCTATTAATGGTGCTAATTTAAATGAAAATTCTATTGTGTTAAATAAAGAACAAGAAATAGCTTTTAAATCTATATGTGATCTTTACAAAAGTGGTAAATTTTGTGTTCATTTACTTTTTGGCGTAACTGGTAGTGGAAAAACCTCTGTATACATGAAACTTATAGATATAGCTTTTTTAAAAAGACAAGGTGTAATAGTTCTTTTTCCGGAAATAGCTTTAACATCTCAAGTTATTAATAAATTTTACGAAAGATATTGTGATAAAGTCTCTGTGTATCACAGTGCGCTCACTGGCAAAGAAAGACTAGAACAGTTTAAAAAAGTTTCTGACGGGACTTGTAGCATAGTTGTAGGTACAAGATCGGCTGTTTTTTTACCTGTTAAAAATTTAGGATTAATAATAATAGACGAAGAACAAGAAGATAGCTATAAATCGGAGAGTCCACCGAGATATAACACCATAGATATCGCAAAATATAAGTGTTATTTTAGTAATTGTTTACTATTACTTTCAAGTGCAACACCAAATGTATGTACTTTTTACTCAGCAAAAACAGGAAAGTATAGTTTGAGCAAACTGGCGACTAGATATAAAGGAGCTGAATTACCAGATGTAAAAATTGTTGATATAGGAAAAGAACTTCAAAATGGTAATACTAGTCTTTTAAGCTCATACTTAATTAATGAGCTTCGTGATACTTTAAATAATAATAAAAAGGCAATATTTCTTATTAATCGTAGGGGTTACAGTACTTTTCTTATATGTAGAAATTGTGAAAAAGTATTAATGTGTCCTAGGTGTAGTGTATCCTTGGTTTATCATAGCGCGAATAGCAGGTTGATTTGCCATTATTGTGGATATTCTGTAAAAGATGTACATGTTTGTCCTTATTGTAAAAGTAGAGAAATTAAATATACAGGTATGGGGACTCAGAAGGTAGAAGAAGATCTTAAAAAATTAATACCGGAAGCTAAAATTCTTAGAATGGACTCGGATATAACTTTTACAAAAAACGAATATGAAAAAAGATTAAAAGACTTTAAAGAACAAGATTACAATGTAATGCTGGGTACTCAGATGGTAGCAAAAGGATTAGATTTTAAAGATGTAACTTTAGTTGCTATCCTATGTGCTGATCAGTCTTTATACAGCAACGATTACAGAGGCTATGAACGATCTTTTTCTTTATTTACTCAGGTTATAGGTAGGTCCGGCAGAGATATAAAAAATAAAGGTAAAGCCATAATTCAAACATTTACTCCACAAAATCCAATAATTAAACTTTCAGCTAAACAAGATTATGAAAAATTTTTTGAAACTGAAATAAAATTAAGGAGATTATTAAGATGTCCGCCATTTGTAAATATCTGTTTAATTGTTTTTAAAGGAAAGTTTGAAAATAAAGTAAAGAGTACATCTGAGAATTTTTATTTGTTTATAAAAACACTAGCAAACGAGAAATATAAAGGTCTACCTCTGTGTATATTAAGATCTTCATGTGCGAATATATTAAAAGTAAATAATAATTATAGGTATAAGATTGTTATTAAGTATAAAAATCAGAAGTTATTTAGATCTTTTTTAAAAGAAGCTTTTTTACATTTTGGTGAAAAGTTTAAGACAAATAATGTTAGTATATTTGCAGATATTAATCCAACTGTGATAATATAAAAACTGTATTAACACTGAATTTAGCAGGAGTATTTATGGCAGTAAGAGAAATAATTAAGGAAGGAAACGCTTTGCTTAGCAAAGTGTGCAGTGAGGTTACTTCTTTTGATAGCGATCTAAAAGATTTATTAACAGATTTAAAAGACACTTTAAAAGAGTCAGGTGGCATAGGTCTAGCAGCGCCACAAATAGGAGTGTTAAAAAGGGTTGTTGTGATAGATTTAAACGGTGAGACTTTTGAACTCATTAATCCTAAGATAATAAATGAAAGTGGTGAGCAGCGTGACCTTGAGGGTTGTCTTTCTTGCCCTGGAGAATTTGGTATTACAAAAAGGCCAATGAAAGTTACTGTGAAAGCTAAGAATCCTTTAGGAAAAGAAGTTGTACATACTGGTAAAGAACTCTTAGCAAGAGCATTTTGTCACGAGCTTGATCATCTGGATGGTATTTTGTTTAAAAAGCATGTAATTCATATGCTAACTGAAGAGGAATTAAGTGAACTTGAAAAGGCTGAATAATTTATAAAATATTTAAGTTTAGTTTTAACGACTCAATTATCAGTTCTATATGAACTTTTTTTAAATGGTGATTTTTGTTGTCAGTGCTGAAAGTATTTAGATTAACAAGTAAAACCTTATATATACCAAAGTTAGAAAGTTTTAGAAACCAATTTTTAGTATCAATCTTCACTTGGATCTTCGCTATTAATACCACTTCTGAATAGACAAAATATCTATTAGGTTTTAGCACTGCCTTTTAGATTTTGCCTTTTATAGAGTCTTCCCGCAAGGCACGACCAGTTATTAAGGTGTCGCCGGCAAAATAGGAAAGCCGGCGACACCTTAATAACTGGTCGTGCCTTGCGCTTTTTAGCATTATGCGTCTTAAAAAGTATGTACCAAATTTTAATTATTAAACTAGTTTAGTATTCCTTAATGTTAAATAACTGTAAACCATTTAATCAATAACAACATAATATTATTTATTAGACAAAGTACAAAACGTACCAGTTAAAAGATTATCTGGTACGTTCAGTTTTTCATAACGGTGTTGTAGAATAAATATTACAAAAATTTTTGACGTTTTTAGACTAACGTTTTTTCCTATATTTTATATTGTTGCAACTGTTCAGCGCTGTTTTCTAATAATATTCTTGAAAGAGCATGACTTTCGTAATAATTTTCGCGGAACTCGGTGGTATGGCAGCTCTTTTTTACTATGTCCATTAGTTTTGGATTTTTTGCGAGTGCTACAAGACGCTCAACGTCCAGTGTAAAAAGATATGCTGGAGGAAGTATTAATAAGTTTTTTATTTGATTACCATCAACATTTTCAAAGAAGAATTTGATACTGTTTTCGTTTTCAAAATTGCTGTTGCTTAAAAGTGCTATAGGCAGCCTGGAATCTTGACTTTCAAATAATCCTTTTATTTGCTCTTCGTTAGCATGCTTAAATACCGATTTTTTTAGTTGTGTAGTAAGATCTGATAAAAGAAAACGTCTAATATTATATTTTGTGTAGATTTTTGTTTTGTTTTTTTCATTTTGATCTTTTTCAATATTATAGGTTAAAACATAAACTTTTGAAAAAATTTCTTTACCAATTTTATGTACTTCTTCTAGTAAACTATCGAACTCTTGAGTCCCCTCTACGCCACCAACCATTTTCACAAAATATTGGAATAACATTGCGTCTGCTTGCTTGCATTCTTTTTCAAGCTCAATAGCTTGTTTTTCATCTTCCATTGCGCTAGAAAAATTACCACCAATAGCACAAATTACTGCAGAACTTGCCAAAACATGTGAAATAAATTTAGATTTGACCACTTAAAAAATCTCCTCAAAAAGAATAAATAAAGAATATATTGATTCATTTACTAAATAAATTTAGGCCTAAATATAACTTAAACAAACAAATCTACATAATAATACCACATTCAAATATAAATATGTGTAAATAATATTTTTTATTTAATTAATTTTAAAAATATCTAAAAATTATTAAATTAAATATGAGTAGTTGATACCTTAATATCGAAAATTAGAAAAAATCTTATATTTAACTGTTTCTTATATCTTTGGTAAAATCTATTATCTTTTATATCATTAATCTTAGCTTTTTATATAAGTATTTGACCAAAAAGGAATAAATTATGGATATTGTGTTTATGGGTACACCTTTATTTTCAGTAGCTTCTTTAGAAAAATTAATTAATAGTAAAAAACATAAGGTTTTAGCTATTTTTACAAAGCCTGACAAAATTAACAAAAGAGGTAAAAAAGTAGAGTTTTCTGAAGTTAAAAAAATTGCTATCAAATACAATATTCCTGTGTATCAGCCTGAAAGATTGAAAGATCTAGATGTTTACGAATATTTAAAGTCGTTAAAGCCAGAGGTAATAGTAGTAGTTGCATATGGGAAGATCTTACCAGTAGAAATTTTAGAATTACCTAAATATGGTTGTATTAACGTACATGGGTCAATTCTGCCAAAATATAGAGGTGCAGCACCTATACAAAGAGCAATTATTAACGGAGAAATAGAAACAGGCATAACCACAATGTATATGGACAAAGGTATGGATACAGGAGACATGTTGCTTACTAATAAAATAAAAATAACAAGTGAAGATACTGCTAAAAGTATGTTTGAAAAGCTTTCAAAAGTAGGTGCAGACTTACTTTTAAAAACATTAGATGAAATATTAAATGGAACAATAAAAAGAATAAAACAAGATGATGATAAAGCAACTTACGCTATACCTTTAACTAAGGAAGAGGCGCGCATTAACTGGGAGAAATCAACAGCAGAAGAAATAGTTAACCTAATTAGAGGTATGGACGCAGGCCCTGTTGCTTACAGTTTTTTAGGTGAAAAGAGAATAAAACTATTTAAAGCTCGAAATATTAGCTACGGAAAAGTTTTTGAAAGTCCGGGTACTGTTTTGAGTGAAAATCCTTTAATAGTTGCATGTAAAGACGGCACAACACTCGAAATTTTAGAGTTACAGGCAGAGAATAAAAGAAAAATGTCAGCTAAAGAGTTTGTATTAGGGAACAAGATAATAGGTAAAATATTGAAATAGCTACAAAATTTTAATTCAAAATAAACTCGTAATTTAACATAAAAAGAGAGAATTTATTTCCATAAGACGATTCAAATTGTATATGTGAGAAAAACAAATTTAACTTTGCAAACTCTACTCTGGTAATTTTATCCCAAAACATAAAATATGTCCGCTTTAAAATAAATTAAACTTGCAAATGATTGCAAAAGGTAATTTTTTTATAAAAAATAATGTTTATTTTTTAAATATCCTGTTTTGTAAATCTATTATTTTTTTCCTTCGTTTATTTGTTTCTTCTTTATCTACAAAAAATGAACCATCAGTTTTTTTAGACAATATGTCTCCTTCTTTAATATTTTTTGGTAAAAGTTTCAGCGGAATATTAATCATATTCTCAGTATAAAGATCCTGGCATACAGCAATTTCTTCCTCAATACGGTCTACGCTTAATTTCGACCTTTTACACATGATTGCTTTAAACAAACCTTTCAATTACGTACTTTCATACATCTACAATTATAAAAAAATTTAAAATATATCTTTTTTCATTAAAAGAGCATCTTCCTTTGGATCAGCGTAAAAATTTTTCCTTATACCAACAACCTTAAACCCAAACAATTTATACAAATTTATAGCAACATTATTACTAACCCTGACTTCTAAAAAAAGTTCTTTTATTCCAAATTTTATATCACTATCTATAAAAGCTTTTAGCAATAATTTAGATACACCAAAGCGTCTAAATTGCAATTTTACTGCTATTTTTAAAATGTCTGCACTTTCTATGGATATTTTCCCAAAAACATATCCTAACACCTCCGTTTCATATGCCGCTACTAAAAAAATCGTATTTTTATTGGAAATTTCGCTCTTTAAACTTTCAGTTGACCAACTGTCGGTAAAAGATTCTTTTTCTATTTTATATATCTCATCTAAATGATTATTCTCAGCTCTAACTATCTTTAAGTTTTTGATTTTATTAACATTTTGCACAAACACTAAGAGTTCTTTTAAAGCCACGCATATGGTATCTCTTGCGTCTCTATAACATGCCAAGTCTCCACCAAAAGGATCTGAAATTCCGCCTTTTTCTTTGTTTAATGTGTAAATTTTTCTAGGATTTATACCTAATGTAACAAGTGTATCAGAAATACTACCATTTACGGTTGCAAATATATCATAATCAGATATATTTTTTAAATTTAAAATATTGCTAGATTTATGTGGATTTAAATCTATGTTAAGTTCTCTTAGAACTCTTAATGCATTATCTGAAGCCAAACCACCAGTTTTAGCACATATTCCTGCACTCTTACACTCTACATTAAAAATTTTATTTTTACTCAGTAAATCCCTAAATAAATACTCGGCCATCGGACTACGACATGTATTCCCGCCACATATAAACAGTATTTTTATTGTTTTTATAAAAATCACCATCAATTTTTATATAGTAGTAACCTAAAAACAACTACATTCTAGCACATATTCTTTGCTTTAGTAATGAATAACAAAACTATTAGATATATAAACTTAAAAATATAGAATAACCTTACGATTTTAAATGAAATTTCAATATAAAAAAATAAACTGCTTTTTATAAATTTAAAATGTATTTATAGATATTATAGTCATAAATAAATAAGATAAATAGTTAGTTAAAGGTTTTTCAACCTGATTTTTGCTAAGTTTTGCTTTAAGTTTAGAGTATAGTCATTAAATTTATTGTTGATTTTTTTATTTATTAGTGGTAGAATTAGCGCGTGCTGGTTTACGGCCGGAAATTTTTATGTTTTTTATTTTTGGAGGTATGTTATGGCGTTTTCTCGAAAGATTATGGCTGGTATTTTTATGGCAGGTGCGGGTGTTAATATTATTGGAACTGCTAGCGCATCGGCGGCCTTTGGTAGTAGTAAATCGGGGGGATTTACTCTTACGGCAGAAGATATATATAAAGATTGGATGAAGAAGTGCGATGAGGCTAAGAGAATGCTTGGTCGTTTGGCTGACGGAAAAATGCGTTCGGATATTTTAGAAATGATGGGCAGAGTAGAAGCTCAATATATGCGTTCTAGGCGTTCAAGACAGGATGCTACCAATTTCGGCATAGAAATGGATAAGATAATCAAGGAAGTAGACTATCAGTGTGGAATTCAGGAAAACAAGTTGAATGATGCTAAGCGTGTAGTTTTGGGAAAAATGGACGACTTAGCTGCTGAGCAAAGGTTGGCAGGATTACCGGCAGAAGAGTGTGACCCGATTAATCAAGCTTTGGGGGACCTTGACGAAATGTTGGGATTAGCTATGAGCTCGAGTGAAATTGATCGTTGCAGTAAAATTCTTGAGAATATAAAAGAAAAGTGGGAACGTACCAAAACTGAATTCTTTAAGAGACAACAGGCGGATGCAGAAAGAGCGTTAAAAGAATTTAAGAGAGCAAATATTGAGTTGATTAATGAACTGCGTAAGATTGCGGCGTCTTTGCCTTCTGGTTCAAGTTGGAAGAAAGACTGTGATGCGGAAATTGATACTTTGGAACCGCAATTGGCTAGTGTAGTATCATCAGAAGACCAACAAGACTTCAGCCGTTTAATTCTTAGAGCTACTAAGTTGGTAGAAGAAATGAAGGAATCTGCAATAAAAGAAGAAGAGCAAAAGCTTAAGAAAGCTGCCGCAAAAGAGGATATGTTTAGGTTTCTTAATTCGGATGATCGTTTGGAAATGGCGAGGAATGGTCAGTTGCCAATGGATAAAGTTTATGTTGGAAATGAGCAGGGCCTGTCATCGCTTGTTAATGTTATCAGAGATGTTTCGACTTGTGTTTCCACTAAGAGTAGAGCTAAGCCAACGCCTGGGCTTGGTGTTTTTGGACTTCCAGGAACGGGTAAAACAATGCTAGGAAAGGTTGCTGCAGCTAAAACAGGTGCCAATTTGTTAGTTCTTACTCCGAACGATTTTGCTGGTCTTTCGGATGAAAGTATACGTAAAAAGCTTGATGATACAGTTAATTTGGCCGAAAGTTTGAGTAAATCCAGCGGTAACGTGACAGTTGTACAAATTGACGAAGTTGATAGTGTATTTCGTGCTGGAACTGCTGCTAGTAAGATGCTAACGAGTCTCCTTGACCGCAGAAAAGCAATGGGTAGCAACAATGGGGTAGTATTCCTTATGTGTGGCAATCATAGTAGCTCAGTTGCTCCTGAAGTAATTCGTAAAGGTAGAGTTAAAACTGTATTACAGTTCAACGGTTTGTCCATAAAAGAAAAATTGAAAATGGTTAAGAATTTGACAGAGCGCTGCAATAACTCTAATGTTGAATGGGGAACAGTGTCTAGGTTGATGGAATCCATGACTCCGGCTGAAATTCAGGATATGGTTGAAAGAGTAGTTATACCTAAACTTCAGGATATCCCGGATGTTGGTGCGCCACTTGAAGTTACTTTAACAACTAATGACTTTGTTGAGGCAGTAGCTGAGTAATTCACAAGTTTTTTGCAGGAGACCAAAGACAGTAGGCGTGCGAGTCTGTAAGTCCTACCGAGGTGCTTTGTTGTACAATTTAGGATACACATTCCAGTTTTGTATTTTCATAAAGCTTTCTTTGGTAAGCTTTGTGTTATTTTTTTATGTAAAAGGAGGTGATAATTTTTAAAATGGCAAGTACAAAAGTTTTAGAAAAAAAGAAGGCATTTGTTTCTGACTTGGCAGAAAAGCTTAAAAAGTCGTGTGTTGGAGTGGTTGTAGACTACAAGGGAATTCCTGCAAGTGAAGATTCTGTTTTACGTAAACAATTACGAGAGGCGAAATCTGATTATTTCGTTGTTAAGAACACTTTGCTTGGCAGAGCAGTGAAATTAGCAGATTTAAGTGGTTTAGAACCGTTTCTTAAAGGGTCGACAGCTGTAGCAATAAGTGAAGATGATTATTCTTCAGCTGCCAGAATTTTGAATGACTTTAGCGAGAAAAATGATTATTTTAATATAAAAGCTGGTTTTGTTGAAGGCGAAGTAATTAATGTTGAAAAAATAAAAGAGTTGGCGAAAATACCGAGCAAAGAAGTGCTTTTAGCAAATCTATTAAGAGCTTTGAATTCGCCCATTGCCGGTTTTGCAACAGTACTAAATGGTACAATTCGTTCGTTTGCTATTGTAATTAATGCTATTGCTAAGAAACAGCAAGCGGCGTCGTAGGGAAGTTTCTCTTTTTTGTTTATAAATTTTGTTCAAATTTAATTTTTTTAAGTATTAAGGAGTTGTTTTTTAATGTCAGAGAAAGTTACAAAGTTAATAGATGATGTAAAAACTTTAACAGTTATAGAGTTAAGTGAATTTGTCAAAGCTGTAGAAAAAGAGTTTGGAGTTTCTGCAGCAGCGCCTGTTACGGTTGCTGCAGCACCAGCAGCTGGAGCTGCACCTGCTGCAGAGGAAAAAACAGAATTTAACGTCGTGCTTAAAGCTGCTGGTTCAAACAAAGTAGCGGTAATAAAAGCTGTAAAAGAAATTACTGGTTTAGGACTTAAAGATGCAAAAGAATTAGTTGATGGTGCACCCAAAACTTTGAAGGAATCTGTTGCTAAGGAGCAAGCTGAGGAAATGAAGAAAAAGTTAGCAGATGCCGGTGCAGAAGTGGAGCTTAAATAGTGTTGATAACACTTCGCGACTATAATTTTTGATAATTTTTAAAACTGTCAGTAGGCTGACAGTTTTTTTAATTAATTATGTTTTGTATTATTTTTTTCTATTTTCCATATTAGAATGTGTTTCTAACGCCTTTAATATTTATATTTAAGATTATGAAAAAATAATTAGATAAAAAAAGTTTTGAATAAATATAAATAAAAATTTGATACATTAATTTGTTATGAACTTTTTAATTAATGATTACCTTAGAAATTTTGAATTTTATCATGCAAAAATTGGAATAACAGGCAAATTATATAACTTAAGTAAATCAAATTTATTAGAAAAGTTTAAAAAGTTAGGATTTTACGTAATAGATACAGACAAAAATAATGTAAACTTCATGAACCTAGACTTTATAAAAACACATTTAATACCGGGAAAAATTATCGGGATAACTGGTCCAAGTGGTGTAGGTAAAACAACACTATGCAAAAGACTTAAAAAAATTTATGATACTGAATTTATAAGTGCAGATGATATTGCTCACTATATTTTGAATATAAATGGAGATTTAAAAAGTGAGCTTGTGGAGCATTTTGGAACAAGCATCATAGAGTACAATTCTGTTTTTTTAAAAATTAATAGGTCAAAATTAAAACATATAGTGTTAAGTTCTGAAGATAGATTAATTTGCTTTAATAAAATAATGTTTAAATATTTAGCTAAAGAAATTATTTCTAATGTACAAAAAAGTTTAAAGAATGATAAGATCATAATTTTAGATGCACCTTTGTTATTAGAATATTCTTTGGACAAGATCTGTAATACAGTTGTAGTTTTAATTTATGGAAACACCCGTTCTCGTTGGAAGTGATAAAATACTTTTAAGAATAAATTCCGAGTATCAATAATTTAGTTTATTTGGATATTTCTATAAATTGTTAGATTAACAAATAAATTTTTCTGAACTTCAAAGCAAAGTAGAATTCGGCAACCAAACTTAGAGTATTAGCGAGTCTACCCTTACATTTTTAAATTAAATAACTCCTTAGGGTTAGCTTTATTTTTATCTATTAAAGTTTAGTATTGAACTTTAATGGATAAAATGACTTAGCCACTAAGATTAAAATATTGTTAATATTAAGTTCTTATTAAATGTGCGTAAAAATAATATATAAATTTAAAGCAGTACTAAAAGCAGATAGATATTATTAAATTATATAATATGAAAATCAAAGTATGGTTTTATAAAAATTTCGTGCTTGACTATCGATAAACAGACAAGATCATTTTTTTACTACTACTTAGCTCGGTTTGTACAAAAAAATTAGTGTCAGTCAAAAATTAAATTTCTCTGTTTATGAGTAGTAATTCAATGTTATCTATGCACTTTTAACACTACCAAATTTAAAGCACTATATATAAAAGCGTATTTTTGTTTTCTCGCATTAGATATTGATTTATACAAATCATAGTATTTTTTAAATCAATTATGTATACACTTTAAATGTATATTTTTATAAAATTTATTATTAAAAAATCATTGGAAAAATAAGTTACTAAATTTTTATAAATTGCCTGTTTATATATGTGTTCATTTGATTTTTTTAATTAAAATATAATTTTGGTGGCATTTTTAAGTGTTCAAAAGATGTTCAAAGTTAGTATTGGTTTTAGTTTTAACTTTTCTAACTATTTTTTCATTAATTTCATTAAATGAATATTTTATGAAAAGACTTTACCCAACTAAATACGATTACTTTATTGAAAAATTTAGTAGAAAATATAAAGTCAGGAAAACTTTAATTTATGCTGTAATAAAAACAGAAAGTGACTTTGACAAAAATGCTAAATCCAAATCCAATGCTCTTGGAATAATGCAGATTACCGGTGAAACTTTCGAATGGCTATTAAACTTTGAAGCTAAAAATAATAAAATGAAAAAATATAAAAAATTAAAAATTAATGATCTTTTTGATCCTGAGATTAATATTGAATATGGTACATATTTTATTTCAATATTGCTTAGTAAATATAAAGATGAGAAAACAGCTCTAGCAGCTTATAATGCAGGTATGGGGAGAGTAGACTATTGGCTAAAAAATAAATCTTTTTCTGAAGATGGCATAACGTTAATTAAAATTCCGTTTAAAGAAACTGAAGATTATGTGCAAAAAGTATTTAAATCAGAGGAAGTGTATAAAAATTTGTATTCCAAAAACGAACTTTCGTGCTATAATGCACGTGTTGAGAGAAGTTAATGTATTTTTAATTGCCATTTAGTCTTTGTTTAACTTAAAAATTTTACACTTTAAGAATTTTGTTCATGTGGATGTTTATTCTAAATTTTAGCTGATTTTATTTTTATTGGAAAAGAGGATTTATTGTTATGTTAAGTAATAGTGAAAAAAAGGAAAGTAAGTCGGAAAAATTAAAAGAGGAATTATTTTTAAATAATAAAAAAAGTGGAGCGCTAAAATTAAAAGAAGACCAGTTAAAAAAATCTAATGAATTTAGTGTAGAATATAAGAAATTTTTGAACCTATGTAAGACGGAAAGAGAAGTTGTTGAGTATTGTGTAAGTTTAGCTAAAGAAAAATCGTTCAAAGAATTTGATCCAACTAAAAAATATAAAAGCGGAGATAAAGTGTATTATGTTAACCGAAATAAAGCTTTAGTTTTATGTATTATTGGTAAGCATGGAGTAAAAAAAGGTACTAAGTTAAGCATAGCCCATATAGATTCGCCTAGAATAGACCTTAAGCCAAATCCGCTTTATGAAACAAATAATCTAGCTTTTTTTAAAACTCACTATTATGGTGGTATAAAGAAGTATCAGTGGCTTGCTTTGCCATTAGCTTTACATGGAGTTATTGTTAGAAAAGATGGCAAGATTCAAAATATTACTTTGGGTGAAAATGAGGGTGAAGTTCAATTTTGTATAACCGATCTCTTGCCTCATCTTGCAAAAGAACAGATGTCGAAAAATGTTAGCAAGGCTATTGAAGGTGAAAACTTAAATGTATTAGTTGGCAGTCTACCTTTTAAGGATGAAAAGGGCTCAGATTTGGTAAAACTTAATATAATGAGTTTACTAAACAAAAAATATGGGATAGTCGAGGAAGATTTTACCTGCGCTGATCTTTGTATGGTTCCAGCATTTAAAGCTACAGATATCGGTTTTGACTCTAGCATGGTAGGTGCTTATGGACATGATGATAGAGTTTGCGCGTATCCAACACTAAAAGCAATTTTAGATGTTAAAAATATACCAGATGAAACTATAATTGCAGTTTTAACAGACAGAGAAGAAATCGGTAGCGATGGCAATACTGGTATGAAATGTGATTATCTAAAATATTTCATCATGGATCTTGCTAAGCATGATGGGGCTGAATATCATCATGTTTTAAGTAAATCAAAATGTTTATCTAGTGATGTTAATTCCGCTTTTGACCCGACCTATTCTTCAGTTTACGATGTTAATAACAGTTCCCACATAAATGGGGGAGTTGTTATAACCAAATACACTGGTAGTGGTGGAAAATCAGGAACATCTGATGCTAGTGCTGAATTTATGAACTATGTTCGTACATTTTTAGATAAAGAAAAAATACTGTGGCAAACAGGAGAGTTGGGTAAAGTAGACGCTGGTGGCGGTGGTACAATTGCCAAATATATTGCTAATTTAAATGTAGACGTAGTTGACCTAGGTATACCTGTGCTTTCAATGCATGCCCCGTTTGAGGTGATATCAAAGATTGATTTGTATGAAGCTTATAGAGCTATTTTAGCATTTTTCAAAGTTTAGGCAGTGCTAAAAGTAGGTAGATTAACAGATAATACCTTATGCACACCAAAATAAAAAAATTCTAAAAATCAATTTTCCAATAACAATCTCCACCTGACTTTTTGGGTGCTTAACTATATTTTGAGAAGCAAAATATAGATCTATCTATTTGGATTTAGCACTACCAAAGCTTAGAATGTATATTCAATAAAGTTCAATAGTTTTATACTTAAATAGTTTGCTTAAAATTTTGTTACTTCAAAGGTAGTTTATCTAAAAATTTAAGTTGTGCCTTATTGCTCGAAGTTTAGTTATTAATTTTCTTTTGACGTTAAGTTTATGAGCTGTTAGTCTTTAATCTAGATATTTTGGCACTAACACAACGTTTGATAGCACAAAATTTAGTAGATAAATGGCGGCTTTGTTACTACTTAAGAGGCAGTTTGTCCAAAAAATCAAGGTAAAGATTTGTCGCTCAAGTATTAGCTATTAAGTTTTCTTTTGCTTTTAAGTTAAGAAAATACTGTTTTTTAGTTTGACTATTTTTAGTACTGCCCAAAGTTTAGTATGCATTTTAAATTTTTGACTTAATCTTTCTTATACAATCTGCAGTATGTAACGTATTTTATGGTTTATTAATACTTATGCTTTTAATTCATATTCAAATTTTTTAAATGTATTTTTTACTCTTTAATGCATTAATTTATGTTCTAGCTAGTTTTACGCCTAGAATATTTTTAGTATTTGTGGAAATACTAAAATATAATAAAGATTATTTTTATTTTTAAGTATAATTCACAATAAAAATAGCTTGCTTACGGTTGCAAATTTTTAAATAAATTGCAAAGTTTTTAATACCATTAAAAAGTCATAATTGTATCTTTTTAATTTATTAATATTTATTTTTTATGCAATCTTTTTATAAATACTAAAAAGGTTATTTTTTAATGTGGACTATTTTATTAATTTTTTCAACGTTTTCAACTTAGTTTTCAACATTTGTTAATTTTATTTGTTTAAAAAATTGATTTTCAAAATATCTCACTATTTTTATAATCAAAATTTTTAAAAATAATATATTTTTCACATTTAATTTTTTATTGGGACAAATTTTATTAATTGAGAGTATAATACCGATATGTGTATATGACTTTTGTCTATAAAATTTTTGTTTAATTTTTAAAATAGCAGTTTTTTTGATTATTTTTTGTTTATCTGACTTTTTTGTTTGTATGGCTTTGCATATATACTGGTTTTAATAGATATTAGTTTTATTGTTTTTAATTTTAGACTTGATTTTTTAGTAAATTTAGTTAACATATTGTGTATATTTGGAGTGTGTTTTTGATTACTTTACTGAAAAATGTGAATATTGTGTAGTGTTTTCGAGAAAAATAATAGTATATATCATAGTTTTTGCTTTTAGATTGGTTTTTTATTATAAAAGTTCAAGAAATTTAAGTTTAGTGGTAAATAGGTTATGTATTTTTTCTTAGATGTGTCATGTTCGTTTTTTAAACAGATATTGTTGTTCAATTAAAAATAGTTTTTAAAAACATTGTTAAAATAGTATTAAAGATATTATGGAGGAAACTTAATTGGAACAATTTGTAATTCATGGTGGTAAAGCTCTTAAGGGTGAGGTATTAATAAGTGGTGCAAAAAATGCTGCTGTTGCTATAATTCCTGCTACTATACTATCAGATGGAGTATGCACAATAGAAAATATACCTAATATCCATGATGTTACTTTAATTGCACGCATTTTAAAAGAAATGGGTGCTAGCATAAAGATGATTGGTAAAACAACGTTAGAGATAGATACAAGTGGAATTAAAAATTATGTTGCAGATTATGAAAGTGTTAAACAAATAAGAGCCTCTTCGTATCTTTTAGGAGCCTTACTTGGCAAATTCCATAAAGCTAGGGTTTTATATCCTGGAGGGTGTAATTTTGGAGTTAGACCAATTGATCAACATCTTAAAGGGTTTACTTCTTTAGGCGCAGATTGTAAAGTTGAAAGTGGAGTAATAGATATAAAGGCCAAACGATTAGTTGGTAGTAACGTATATATGGATATTTCTTCCGTTGGGGCCACTATAAATGTTTTGTTAGCAGCCGTTAAAGCTGAAGGAACCACTATAATAGAGAATGCTGCGAAAGAACCACACATTGTAGATTTAGCTAATTTTCTAAATTCTATGGGCGCTAATATTATGGGCGCTGGTACAGATTCTATTAGAGTAAAAGGTGTAAGACGGTTAGGTGGGACTACGTATTCGATTATCCCTGATCAAATTGAAGCAGGAACATACATGGTAGCATCGGCAATAACTGGTGGAAATATTTTTGTAAAAAATGTAATACCAAAGCACTTAGAGTCTATCATAGCGAAGCTTGATGAAGCTGGCGCGGATGTAAAAGTTTACGGTGAAGCTGTTAGAGTCAAAGGTCCTAAAAAAATAAATAAATGCTCAATAAAAACTACGGTGCACCCAGGGTTTCCCACAGATATGCAGCCTCAGTTTGCTGCCTTACTCTCTGTTGCTAATGGTACTAGCATTATTACTGAAGGTGTTTGGGAAAATAGATTTAAATATGTAGAAGAGCTTAATAAAATGGGGACTAATATATCGGTAGAAGGGAAGGTTGCTGTAATTGAAGGGACTGAAGGTAAACCTTTAGTAGGAGCGCCAGTAAGAGCATTAGATTTACGTGCAGGTGCAGCTTTAGTTTTAGCAGGACTAGTAGCCGAGGGTAAGACTACAATTGAAAATATTCAATATATTGATAGAGGTTATGAAGATATTGTGGGTAAACTAAAAAAATTAGGTGCAGATATTAATAGGGTAATTTTACCAGATGAGTCTAGTCCCCTTGAATTGGCACTGTAGATACTTTGCGGGAAGTGCAAATTGAAATTTCTAGTAAGTGTCGCAGATGAATTTGAAAGTATGTAATAAAGAGCAGAAATATGGGCTGTAAAAATTTAGAAATAGGGAAAGTAAACTAAAGGCGCATTTTCGTATTTTAGAAAAGTTTAAGTCTATGTGCATATTAGGTGTGCTTTTTCAGTGTTATTCTAGCGGTGTTAGCACTTTTTCCGTTCAAGTCTGGAATTTTTTTTGAGGCAATGCTAAAAGTGAATAAATATGCTGAATTACAAAGTACAGGGAAAACAAAAAATGTCAAAAATTTGAGACAATTGAGCTATCAAGTGGATTTTTATGACGATATTTAATTTGTACTAGTTTGTACGAAAAATTGTTTTCAGTTAAAAATTTTAGAAATAATTATACGGTCTAATTTTGCTGTTTATTTAATGTATCATTTATACATTTTTAGTACTGCCTTATTCAAGAAGTATGTCTAAAATTGAGGATAGGGACACTACGAATACTTGTTGAACTGAATATGCATAAATAATAAGAAATTTATAGTCCTTTGTTGTAAATGTAAAGCTGACAAAAATACGCGGAAGCTGAATTATGTAATTATACGTTTTACTCTATAATGTTATCAATCTGTCTTTTGACATATCTAATTTGTTTATTATCTCTTTTCAAAAGCATATAAAAAGATCATTTCCCGTCTTTAAACCAAGAAAATACTGTTTCTACTGGCTTTATTCCAACAACTTTATTCGTAAGAGCATCAGTTAAGGCAACTAGAATAAGTCCTGAAACAGAAGCAAATGTATAGTATTTTATAATTTTTGGTATTAAATATAGAGATTTACAGCACATAGAATAAGAAAAACGATTTTTTTCCTTAGATTTTAACTGGTCAACTTTATAATCAGCTTCTATATCTTTTTTATTATGATAAAAATCTTTATAAGGTTTATCAATACCTTCGTGATTGCCATCTTTTAGCAAATTTTTTAAAATGCCTTCTTTCTCTACTGTTTGGTCGTTTAATTTAACACGGGAATCATTCAAAGCGTTAAGGTAAATATTAGATGAGTAGCTGCCAGTTACTCCCGCAACGGAAGTACATATTACAGTACTTATTGCTATTTTGTTTTTCATAATTTTCCTCTAGGTGTTAAGTTATTAACTTTAAATTAAAAAATAATTTTTGCAATCAACCTTTTATAAGAAACTCTGCTGTAGCAAGTACAGCTGCGGCTACTCCTGTACCTACTGTAATATAATTGGCGGTGTTCTTTTCTACTCCTAATTTTCTGCTAATTTTTGTAAGTCCTACAGTTTCAGCTGTTAAAACAGTAGATGCAGCCGAAAAACCTACAAAAGCAAGCATACCTGCAAAACTAGCTTTTAAAGATGTAAGATTTGCAAATTTACTAAAAAATCCTTGTTTATTTTCATTAGATTCCTCAATTTTTTGTTTTTTACTTGCCGAATTAGATATGGTCTTTGAACCTTCATTAAATTCTTTTATTTTTTGATTTTTATTATTAACTGTAAGTTCATTTTTTTCCAAAGTTTTCTGAGAACTCTCGTTTTTTGTATCTATTTTGACTACGGATTCTGCTGCAAAACCAGCATTTGCGCTAGCAACACCAACAACCAAAGCACTGGATAAAGATATAGAAAATTGGTTCTTCATATTATTTCTCCTTTTATTTTTTAAAAATATGTAATATTTTTAAAAATTTTATCACTTTTTGGGCAAAAAGTCAAGTTTTACTATTAGATTTTATTTAAGAATTACTATTAACGAATATTTTTAACTAATTAAGTAAGTCTCTTATTTTTTTATTGATATTTAACTGTAAAACACACTTTATTTATAACAAATTTTTTAGAAAACTTTATATGTTTTTGTTACTAACTATCTTAAAGTACAACACTAAAAGTGGGTAAATTAAGAAATAAAACCTTATACACACCAAAGAAAGTAAAAAATATTCCAAAAACCAATTTTTTGGTAACAATCTAAAATTGATTTTTTTAGTTTTACTACTTCTACAGATGCAAAATATCACTCTATCTATTAAGATTTAACAATGCCGTTTTTATTAAACAATACTTTGAATTTCATGTTATATAATTTGATAATATCTAACAGCTTTTATTACTGCCCTATATTTAGTTAGTGTTTAATATTTTTTATTTTTCTATTTGCTGCTTAATAATTATTCCCTTATTAAATGCTCCAATAAAGTAAAAATTAATTTTTCTGTATTATCTAAATCTATTATTTTGCACATAGAAATCGGTGAATTAATATATCTGCACGGTATCAAAATTTCTAAAGTTTTTATCCCACCTCTAGATTTTTGAATAACACTTGCATCAGTTATACTGGAGCTTACCATCTTAGTTTGAATTGGTATATTTTTCTCTTTTGTTAATTTAAGAGCTAAACTGTAAAGATCTTTACAATAAATAGTACCTTTGTCCATAAAAGGTGCTACGGGTCCTTCTCCTAATTTACATATTGTATTTTCATCTTCAGTTTCGTATACATCTGAAGCCATAGTTGAGCTAATCACAAAAGCTGTGTCAGGTTTTATAGTGTAAGCTACAGTGGTAGCGCCAATAGAACCGATTTTTTCTTTGGTTGTAAAAGCAAAATATAAGTCATGTATATACTCCCTTTTTAGAAGCTCTATTAACGTGTAGCACCCTAAACGACTATCTAACGCTCTAGCTCTGATATTGTTACTATCTCTAAGGAATACCGGTTCAAAAGAAGCATAGTCTCCAAGTTTTATATATTTTTCTGCATCTTCTTTATTATTTGCACCAATATCTATATAAAGATCCTCGGCCTTAACTTTTTTATATTTTTCCTCTGATCTAAGAAGATGTACAGGTACAGAACCTATTACTCCTAAAATATTATTTTCACTAACTAAAACCCTTGTGCCTAAAAGTACTTTATAGTCTATAAGTCCAACTGTATTAAATTTTAAAAAACCATCTTTAGTTATATTAGTAATTATAAAACCAACTTCATCCATGCTTGAGGTAACCATTATTTTTTTATTGAAATGGCCTTTTTTACCAGCTTTTTTAATAATTAAATTTCCTAAATTATCCGTTATTATTTCATTAGAATAATTTTTTATTTCAGAAACAATAAAAGTACGTAAACGTTCTTCATCTCCAGAGACTGCACTAATCTTGCAAAGATTTTCTAAAATAGAAAAATTCATGTTTTTTAAAACCCACACAAAAAAATAGAATCCAGTAAAAACTTTTATTAATTGTAATTATATATCATCTGAACTTTTAATTTTTTTGATCTTTAATGGTACACCAATTTAATTAATAATTAAAATTGACTTTTTTATAAAGTTCATTTTTCACAACATTGCATATAATGAAAGCTATTATTTATTTTGACAGTGCTAAAAGCAGATAAATTAATAAGTAATACCTTATGGACATTATTTTTAAAAAGATCCAAAAACCAATTTTCTAGCAAAAATCTCCACTTATTTTTGGTTTGATTACCTCTAAAAAGACAAGATACCATTCTAAGGATTTAGCACTGACTTTATTTTTTGAAATATTTTGACGCAAATTTAAACGTTATTGTTAATAATTTGAAATTTTAAAAATTTATTTTTGCATTTTTTTAGCTACTACATTTTCTAGTATTTTTAGAATTTTAGTAGTAAAAATTGTGTTGCAAATACTTTTATTCTATTGTATAATGTGAATGTTAGATCATAATGTTGTTTAGTGAGGTGCTTAATATGGATTTTAGAAAATTTGCTTCTGGTTTCTTAATTGTAGGGAATTTATTGGGTGCGTCTTTTAACCTTGGCGCAAGTGCCGATGAATCTTGCGGAGCAAAAGTTATATCTGAACTTTCAAATGATAGTGGTGTGACTAGTGTTGGTAATTTCTCTAACTGTTTGGATAAGGTTAATAATTTTTTTTGCAGTTGTGGGAAGAAGGTAAAAATTGAAAATGAAAAATTAGCTGAGGCTTTAGGATGGTTCGGTACGGGTGTTGCAGTTGAAGGTACTACGATTGGTTTAATTAAAGGAGTATGTGCATTAGTTGGTAATGGTAAGAAAGAAAACGAAGTTAAGAGTGGTGGCTCTTTTGACGTCACAACTCGTACTACTGTTACGTTGATTGGTAAAGACAGTAATGAAAAAGAAAATGTAAAGGACTTTAAAAATGACGTAAGTAGTAAAGATTCTTCTTTAACTCTGACTCTAGGGTCGGCTTCGTCAAATGAGAATACAGCAGTAGATAGGGCTGGCAAAGTTGAAGTTTTAGGTTCAAATGAGGGTGTTTTAAAGGTTGGAAGCGGTAGTTTGTCCTCTTCTGAAGGCTCTTCGAAGTTTGGTTTTAATAGTTATAATGGTAGTAGCAATAGCAGATTTGTGAGTGGTAATGTCGGTTCAGGATTTTCTTCAAGTCGTTCTTATTATCCTAGTAGAAGTGGATTTAGCGCGTCTGTCAGAGATTACAGATAAAATTTAAGTGTTTTTTACACAGTCTTAAGATTAGCGCAATTTAAGACGTATGGACTAGATCGGTGGTAGTGCCACTGCCCTGGTTTTGTTTTTATTTTTATAATAATATACACAAAAATCAACTTAGAACGTCGACGTAGTATTTTACAAAATTGGTTATTAATTTAGAAGTATACTCTATGTCTTCGATATCTACAGTTTCCACCATAGTGTGCATATATCTTATTGGTATAGAGACTAATCCGGTTTTTGTACCTTTCTTAGTAACCGATATAGCATCTGCATTAGTTCCGGTTTTCTGAGCCATTATTTCAAATTGGTATGGAATATTAATATGTCGTGAAATCTCAATTAATTTACTTGAAATTTCTTTGCAAATGCATGGAGAAATACCAATCATTGGTCCTTTATTGAAATTACCTTTATTGTCATCATCAATATCTGGTTGCGTTGCGAAACTAACATCTACGGCTAGTGCAATATCCGGATTTAAATCATAACTACCAGTTTTGGCACCAAACGCATTAATCTCTTCTCCCGTGCTAAACAATATGCTTAGTTTAGTGTTTTTAAAATTTATTTTTTTTAGTTCTTTTGCACAATTCAACAGTGCAACAACGCTGGCCCTGTTATCTATTGCTTTGGACACAACTCTTTTGTTTAAAAGTTCTTCTGCTTTGGACTCAAATGCAATTTTTGTTCCAATTGGTATAAGGGTACCGGCCTCTTTTTTTGTTAATCCTACATCTATTAAAAGTTCGTTTATACTTTGGTAATCGTTGTCTTTATTCTTTAAAACATCTGACGGTGCAAAAGAAATTATTCCATAAATTTCTTTTTCAGATAATATTTTTACTAATTTACCTGGTAAAATGCGAGCATCTATTCCTCCACATGAAGAAAATTTTAAAAAACCATTCTCACAAATATTAGTAACGACTAAACAAATTTGATCCAAATGAGCATCTAGCATTATATGATTTCTAGCATCTTTATTTCCCATCTCACAAACTAGATTTTTACTTTCGGTTACGTAAACATTTTTTGAGCATTTTCCAATTTCTTTCTTGATTGTTTCTATTATATTATCCTCTTCACTCATAGAACCAAAAGTATTTAAAATGTTTCTAAAAAAAATCCTATCTATAATTTGCACTCCCTATTTTTGCCTACCTTCTAACACATAAATAGATCTTTCTAAAACCATAAACTAAAAAATAAGAACACAACCGCTTCTATGCATATGCTAAAAAATATAATAAACTTATTAAGGAACAAAAATACAATTGCTACCGAATTTTAGTATACTACTTTCTTAATTATAAAACATTTTTAATTAAAAAACCTATATTGAGGCTAACCTTTTAGCGCCAATCTTACACACAGATCTATATTGTGCACTCCCGATTTTTCCCCCCACTTTCTAATACATAATCAGATCTTTTTAAAACTATAATCTAAAAAATAGGAAAACAACTGCTTCCATGAAATATACTAAAAATATAATAGACCTATTAAAAAACAAAAATACAATTGCTACCGGATTTTAGTATAATACTTTCTTACTCATAAAACACTTTTAATTGGAAAAGCTTATATTTATGCTAGCCTTTTAACCAATTTTCTGTTTAGTTAAGTAGTAATTTTTTGTTATACATGCATTTTTATCATTGCCAAAATATAAATTTCAAAGTAGTTCTAAATCGTACGAGGGGAAGAGTCCATTTATTATAAAAAATATCTAAAAAGTTAACGGAAACTCAGAAAATAACTACACACTACCTAAAAATTACTGTATATTACCATTAGGCTTGTTTAACTGTAGGCAAAAAAACAGAGTATGCATCGAGTGCATCTAAATATATAAGATAATTTTTGAATGTTATTAAAAAAATGTGGCGGAGATGGTGGGATTCGAACCCACGAGCCCAGACAGAGCTACCTGATTTCGAGTCAGGCTCGTTATGACCACTTCGGTACATCTCCAGTGGTATTTTATCAGTTAAATATTTTTTTTAAAAGTGAATTTTTATATAATTAACTTTGATTAATTAAACTGTATATTGCTTCTTAATTTTTTTAAAATGTTTGCTGAAACAATTTTTTGGCTATAATTTTGGTGTATTGTTTAATATTATAAAAAACAAATAAACTTAGCTAATAAGTGTAGAAGAAATAAAATATAAAATTAATGTGATTAAAATTAAAGTAATTTTGTTTTTTTAGTTTAAGTGTTGTTTTTTGTTTTTTATACTTATTTAAAATTTTTACTTGATTTTTCCTTATTTTTGAATTTACATAAATTTTGAAAGCTAAAATATCATTTAGACTTAAGTATCTTAATAATTAGTATTTAATTACCCCTATATTTTGGAGATAAAAGTTGGAAAAAGTTTTAATAAATTGTAAAGAAATCAGTTTAGCCTTTTCTGTACCTAATTCCTTAGTAGATTCATATATTAATTCATTAACAGAAATCCAGATTAAGGTATTTCTTTACCTTTTAAGACATAGTAATGAAGAACTTCCTTTAATTAGTATTTCTAAAGATTTAAATATTAGTATTCTAAAAGTACATGAAGCATTAGTTTTTTTAAAAAACAAAGGAATAATAAATAATAATTCAGTTAAATCGACACAAAAAATAGATAAGGCAAGTAACACGAGTTCTATTTATGAAACAGTTCTTAAGCATCAAAAACCAGATCCTTCGTTTGTAGTCAACAGAATTAACAATTCAGATGAAATATCCTTTTTAATGAAGGAAGCTCAAAATATCTTAGGCAGACCCATTTCTAATTTAGACTCTGCCACTTTAATTATGATCCATGATACAGACGGTTTACCTATAGATGTCATATTGATGCTAATAGAGTACTGTAATAGTATTGGAAAAAGCAGTATGAAATATATAGAAAAAGTGGCAGTTACGTGGGGTAAAGAGGAAATAGATACAATAGAAAAGGCAGAAGAAAAAATAAAAAAAACTCAAAAAGAAACTAGAGCTTGGAATATTGTAAGAAATACTTTGGGTCTTGAGAATAGGGCACCTACTCTTAAGGAAAGCGAGATTTGTAGCACGTGGATTAATGATTTAAATTTGCCACTGGATTTAATAAAAAAAGCCTTCGACAAGTGCATAGATATAAAAGGAAAGTACATAGCAAGATACATAGACGCAATATTAAAAGACTGGTTAAACAAAAAAATTAACAGTGTTGATAGTTTAATTAGTTACAATAGAAAGTTTAATGATGTAAGGAAAAAAAATTCATCATACAATATTGAAGACTATGTGAATACAATGGATGTTTTTGCTTAATTTAAGTAATAATCGAATATGACAATGCTAAAAGTAGGTAGATTAACAAGTAACTTCTTCTGAACCCCACGGTAAAATAAAATTCAAAAACCAAACTTTGAGTAACGATTCCTAACTTAAATTTTTGAACTAACTAAATCTTAAGGGACAAAATTTAAATTTATCTATTAAGTTTTAGCACTGCCAGTAAATTTTTATCAAACCGAGTTAAGTGGTGGTATTAGTCCGACAGTATAAGCAGATATACTTGTAATTTTATTTAATGTTTTATTCGTATCTGTTTTATTGAGTATATATACAGCTATGTCGTTTTTGTCTGATTAATAGGATCATTTAAGGTATAGAAGACCGTAGAATTTTTTAAACTTAAAGTGCAAGGATTTTCTAGATAAATTCCAAAAATTCTCATATCATCTTACTTATCAACTTCAAAATCAAATTGTTTTACTCTTTTTCGCTCAATCGCAATAAATAATAAGATGTTTTTTAAAACTAAACAACACCTTATCTAAGTATATTTAAATAAAATAATACAAAAAATTAATAAAAAACCGTAAAAATAATAACATTTGTTATAGCCTATTAAAATTTGACTCAAACAATTACGCAGAAAATTTTCTTTATATCTTCGATAGTTTTCTCTGTTTTAATGCTATTTTTTGTTTTACCAAATCTATATTTATATCGATATGCCAATTTTCAAAGTTACCGGTTTGCTGCTTTTTACGTTAATAGATTTTAGCCACAAAATTTCAGTTTTCACAGCAATTTGTATTTTTCTTTTTTACTTATTTGGCTGCTTTTTTACCTATTTTATCACTAAAACGAAACCCATATGCAAAAAGTTGTTAAAACTATATAAACATACTACATTGCTTCACATTTTATAAAATTAGGGCATTCATTTTTCGTAATTGTATAATTATTTTGAAGAGATGTATCTTGTTTTCTCAATTAATTTATTTTTAACATTTTTTTACTTATCCCCATTTTTGGGATTTTTCTAACTCTACATATTTTGTTCTTTACATTTTTTAACGTATTTATTTGTTTTTATCGTTGCCTATATTATTTAGTTGGCAACTATATAAATTAGATTTGTAAAAATTATACCTTTTCAAAATATTTAATCTAAAATACTAATCATCACTACAAATAAAAACAATTAGTTTTAAATTTTTTTATAAAGCCCATAGATTCGTTTTTATTAATTTTCTTATTTTTAGTGCTGCCGTTTAGTTAAAAAATATTTCAAGAATTTTAAAGAGAAAATATTTATGAATATAAAAATAAAAGTATATAAATATTTAACATAAAAGAAAAAATTTATATAACAAATTTTTTAATTATAAATAAGAAAGGTACTAAAAATAAGTAATTTAACAAATAAAATTTTCTTAATCTTAAAAAAATCAAATTTAGGGACTAACTTTTGAACAAAAAATCTTAACTCAATTTTTTAAGCGGACTACATAATTAATAATAGAAAAAAGTTTTATTTTTCATCTTATAAAAATATATAAAAATCATATACACATAAAAAGTCCAACGAAACTTTTTCGTCGAACTTTTTATTTTATAAATATTTCTGTTTAAAACTTTAGTTATCCTGATTTTTTTCAATATTCTCTATGCTATCCTCTGTTTTTTCATCTACACTTTTACCACCTACAGCATTTTGTGACAACGCACCAATAGGTGAAGCAAATTCTCCAGAAATCGAAGATATTATTTTCTTCATAAAATCACTGTTAAGTTTATATTTAGTTTTATAAATTACATATGCTAAAAGCATAACTAAAGCTGGCACGATACACATTAAAATTCTAATTGAATTTTTTGTGCTGATTGACTGCACCGCATTTGGGATATACCCTGTAAGGCCTAGAGCATAACCAATAGAAAGAGATGTTAAAGCAGATGTAAATTTTTTACTTAAGGCTTGTAAAGAAAATGCTACACCTTCGTTTCTTATACCCATTTTGTGTTCACCGTAATCCACAACATCTGCAAGACACATTGTAGTACAGCCTCTTTCAAGACCTGTCCCTGCTTGAACAATAGCACCAGAAATTGCCGTTAATATAAAATTACTAGGGCAAACAAAGCTCACTATTAATAACATTAAAAGTCCAAATGCTGGCAAAATACATGAAAGCAAAAATACAGTTCTTCTAGACATGTATTTAGTAATTTTTGGGAAAACCAAAAGACCAAAAATTTCGGCAAAACAGGCACTTATCATAAACGCTGAAAGCATTCCCTTATTATCACAAACATATGCAAAATAATAAGTTGAGACGCCTCTTATAAACTGTATACCAGCGTTATAAAGAAGAATAAATGCTATTGTATAACGAAGTTGGTCGTTGCTTTTTATAACTGTTATAACATCTTTAAAAGTCATTCTCTTTGACTTTTTGGAAACAGTTTGCACTCTTGGTAAATTAAATGTGCATATTGAAAAAGTTATTGCAAATATTAATGTTATTATTAATGCAAAGTTATGATATCCGGCGTACCCTCCACCTAAAGCTTTGATAATTTTAAAGCCTAAACCACCTATCACCAAAGACTTGCTAACACTAGCAAATACTGCTGGTATCACAGAAATCTTGGCTCTTTCTTCAGGTTTAGACGTTAAATTAGGCACAAACGACCAATAAGGGATATCCATAACCGTATAGCACATACCCCAAAGGGTATAAAGTACTGTAGCAAAGATACAAAGCGAAATCCCATTTAAGTGAAAATCTGTAAATAATACAATAAAGACTACTATATTAAGTGGTATCGCCAAAATGAGCCACGGAACAAATTTCCCTAGTTTACTTCGTGTATTGTCTACAATCATCCCCATTAATAGGTCGTTAAATGCATCCCAAAGCTTTGCTATAAAGAACATCGCTCCTATAAATGCAGGTGCAATTTTAAGAATATCTGTAAAATAAATCATTAGAAATACAGATGTCATGCCATACATTAAATCTTTCCCAAATGAGCCTATAGAAAATGAATAAAGCACTTTTTTAGGTATTTTCTCTTTGTACACAACACCACTGACCATTTCGTTGCTCACTCTATAATATTCCTCCTAACTAAACAACAAATTAACACAGAAATATTTATCTTTTTTTATTATTTTAAAATCTATAATTTACTATTTTTATTCTCTGACATTTTTCCTCCCTTTAAGTTTAAAGTATATGCTCTAAAAAACAAACAGTTACTACAATTTTAAAGGTAGCAAAAATCTAAATTTAGAGTAAGTAATTATTAGCATAAAAATATATATTTTTCAACAATTTTGTAAATAAAATTTTAATATGTTGGTTACTATATTTTCAAATTCATCATATTTAAGATTTTATTTAGATTTTATGTTTTTTATATAATTTGATATCTTTATCTAAGTTTACTAAAACTAAAGTTTAGATATTATTAATATAATGGTAACATCTAAAAAAAATAGTGTCTAAAATTTAATAAAATCTAAAAAAAGAAATCAGAAAAATCCTAAGATTTTTTGCTCAGAATTTGTTTATAACCAGATTGATCGATACCAATTTACTGAGACAATAGTAACTACATTATTACTCTTGTTCTTGCTCGTATCTTATTCAAACGCGCTAGTAATATTTAATTTGCCAAAATGACCAGCACCACCACCATATTCGTCTGCTTTTATTTCTTTAAAATTCGCTTCTTTTAAGCATTCTTCTAGCTTTATTTTTTTAAAATTAAGAAAATCCAATTTGCCTCCACTGAATAAATAGATAGGAAGATCTTTGTTTTTCAATTTTTTAAGTTACTAAAGGTATTTAATCCAATACCTAACGTTGCAAATCTTGCTAATTTACCTAAAAACTTACTTCCTGTGTAATATGAAGCTACATATTCTACTCCATTCAAAGGACTACGAAGAACTATTTTTTTAACTTTGTTATTATTTGTATTTTCTGCATAGTTTGCAATATGTGCTGCGACTGGTCCACCAAAAGAATAACCAACTAATATTACTTTCCCATATCCTAGCTTTTTAGTAACGTAATCGTAAAGTTTTTCTGCATCAGCATATACAGTTCTTTCTGAGATTTTTATAATTTTTCTAAAATTACTGCCTTCCCCAGTGCCGAAACTTCCTGTGTATGTAACAGATGCAACAGATTTTATAAATTTTCCATCTTCAGATTTACATAAATCTATTCCATCAATCCCGATACCATTACTTCCTTGAAAAGAAAGAATAATTGTGTCATCTTTACGATCTATTTTATTCTCCTCATCGTCTTTAAATTTTAAATAAGCAGTAGTTCCTTTTAAGTTTATTTCTTTATAACCTTTATTGTCGTTTGGAGGTTCAAATTTTACAAACAAAAAAATATTAGATTTAGCATAGTATCTAACAAACAAATATGCAACCGCTAACAAAGTTAAAAATATTGCCAATACAATAGGTGAACGAACAACAGAATTTCTCAAATCATGTTCCGAAACAGTTTTTTGTGTAATCTGTTCTTCATCTTTATTATCAAAGTAAGAATTATTTGTTCACGGCCACTTTCCTGTTTAAAATTTTCACTTACTAAACTAGATTTGTATCCTGAATAAGTCAAGTACACACCTAGGGGAGCTAAAAAGCCTAGCCCTGCTAATGAGATCAATTTTACTAATCGATTTGAGTTACTATTCGAATTACTAAATGCCGTAACAGAAGTGTTGCTAGTTACACCAGTTAAAGCCTAAGCCATTAAAATTAGGCATATTAACTTTTTTCTTTTGTCTCTCATACAAAAAATATTTGTATATTGTATTTATATTTTATATATTGTGTATTATATATAATTTTATATTATTTGTAAATAGGTATTTGCTTTTAGGCAGTGCTAAAAACAGATTGATGTTTTGAATTATAGAATATGGGAAAACTAGAAGATTAAAAATATGGTTTAATAAACATCGTATATTTAACTATGGGTAGGCAAACAAAACATTTGCTCCAACACTACTCAGTTCGGTTTGTACAAAACATCTAATGTCAGTCGAAAATTCAATTTTTCTGTTTAATTAAGTGGTATTTTTTTGTTATCTATGTACTTTATAGCACTGCCTGCTGTTATGTGTTAGCATTCAATTCTAAAAATTTTAATAATTGCTTGACTAAAACACGCTGAATAATGTAAATTTAATGCAGGTGTTAGGAATGTTTATTGCCCGTGCCTGATTTGTTTGTATGGGGATTTGCGGGTGAAGTCTTGTTTTTTAATTTTATGTTTAGAGGTTTTGAAGTTAAATGGCTTATAAAATAACAGAAAAATGTACTAAGTGTGGCGCATGTGCAAATGAATGCCCGGTGGATGCTATTAGTTCTGATGGAGAAAAATACGTTGTAGATAAGGAAAAATGTATAGAATGTGGAACATGTTCGGCTGTGTGCCCAGTTGGCGCACCTAAACCCGAAGATGAGGAATAAATATTTTGTTGAAGGTCAAGTTTTTGTATTGTTTTTTGTTAATTAGTAAACTCTTGTATAGTGGAGCTTGTTTTGTTGAGCTTTGTAGTAAGCAAAGTTGATACATAAAAATTACGACTGGCAGTGAATCTGCTAAAATATTGAATTTAATAATTAAGGTCGTTTAGTACTTAGAATTTAAGTTTTTTCACTAGAAATAGTTTGCAAAAGTGTACTAAAATGCTAGCAATACATACCGCTGATTCATATATTATGCGGATATAAGATACTAAAAAGGCGTGGTCAATTTTTTATAGTTTTGATTGTCATGTCCCCTTTTCATCTTTTTGTGTTTAGTGCTTTGTTATTAAAATTTATTCGATCTATCTGTTTATTATTTAGTTTGTAGTACAGCCTTAGGTTTTATTTCTATAACCAACTATATTAAATAGCTCTAAAAACAAAAATATATAAAAGAAATATATAGATTTTACAAATTAATCAAATTTAAAACACTAGTTTAAAGATTTTGCTTTTTGTAAAAACTTTTTTAACAAAGGTTATTTTAGTTTTTTTCATATTTATAAGGCTGAGTATTAAATGCTTTGTTGTACTTTCATAGTGTATTATGTCAGTGTTAAAAGCAGATAAATTAACAAATGACGCCTTATGAACACCACATCAAAAAAAGTTCTAAAAAATAATTTTTCAGTAACATCTTCACTTCTTTTTTGTTATCTTCATCATCAACAAAATCTAACGTAAGATCTAAATCTTGTTCTTCTAATAATTTGTTTTTCATTTTTGTTACTTATAACATTTTGTGTATTTAATTACAACGCAGTATTACTAACTAAAATTACAATTCATTAATAAGTGTCATTATTTGTTGTTTTGTTAAATCAAAAATATCTAATGTATGTAGACAAATAATATTAAAATAAATATTAACATCATTTATCTTATAAAAATTACTTAACAGAAACATTATTGATTTAGCAATACCTTCACGCTTATGACCATGTTTTTCAGTAACGATACTGCACTTTAACATATTTTTATAGTTATGTCTTACTATTTCATCAAGCATATTTCTATACGATTTTAAAATATCATCTATTAAACTTTGTTCTTCAAATACTTTATTAGCTAATACATATGGTTAATATCCATTCCTAAATCAAAAGCCCGGAGTAATTCTTACTTAGTTATTAGCCATATTTTCTTTAAAAGTATTATGACGATATTCTTCTAATTTATTTCCCGCATTTGATAAATAACACCACATGTACTTCTTTCATCCAAAATTTTAAGTGACTTGATTATAATAATCTATTTTTATGGATTAATACGAAAATTGAGAAATAACCTGAAATTTTATCGTTTTTAACTATTTTGAAATACAATTAGCACAAAATTAATTAGAAACTATTACTATAAAATTATTTTTAGATTTTTTGGCTTTTAATTATAAAAAATTATTTGTTAAATCACCTATTTTTAGCACTGCCAAAGTAACTAATTCTGAATACTAGGATATAATTTGAATATAATACTACTACCGCTTAACAAAGCTTAATAAAAGTCCACCTTTTTGGACGGTTCTAAAAACAGATAGATTATATAATATGAAAAAAGAGAAGGTCCAAAAATGTATTTCAATAAAAATTGCATACTTAAACTATCGAAAATCGGATAGAACCGTTGTCTCACCATTATTAGTTCAGTTTATACAAAAAAGCTGATGTTATTTGATAATTAAATTTTTCTGTTCATGAGCAATAATTTTCTATGCGCTTTTAGCACCGCTTATTTTTTGAATAAATTAAATCAACATATGATATAATGAGCAACGTGTTTTATTTTAAAGGTAATTTTAGGGTAAACTATTTTTTTAAGAGACATATGTGGAAAATTTTAAACTATAAAAGAAAGGAGCATAGGATATTTAGTTATGCAAAGAACTTCTGCGAGGGAAAAAGCTTTCCTTTTGCTCTTTGAAAATAGTTTTAATAAATATTCCTTAGATAAAATAATTAGTACTAAATCAACTCTTGGCGGAAAAAATTATATTTTAGACAAATTCATAATAGAACTGTTTAATGGAGTTAAAGAAAATGAAGAAAAGTTAGACTCATTAGTTTCTTCGATTTCCGTTAGATGGAATAAAGATAGACTTTCTAAAGTCTCTTTATGTATTTTAAGAATAGCTTTGTATGAGATTTTATTTAGAGAAGATATTCCCGAGAATGTTTCTGCAAGTGAAGCTGTTAATTTGGCCAAAAAATATGGTACAGAGATTGAGTACACATTTGTAAACGGAATTTTAGGTACAATTTGTTCTGAAAGCAAAAAGAAAAACTTATCAATTGGTTGTGTTGTTTAGGATTTTGCTACCTTACAGATTTGTAATTTTATAAAATTTACTTTTTGAAAATTGTTTATGACTTGAGTGAATTGCGCTAGAAATTCAAAAGATATTTTCTAGAGATAAGTTTTTAAAATTTTATTAAAGACTAATATGAATTTTAAGCTTTTTTTATTCGATACTTGCAGCTAGTTCTACTAAATTACATATATTTGTTACTGGAGTTTTAAGTTTAATAAGTGGGCTTTTCTGGTATTTTTGTTAACTCTTTGTGCTCTTTACTATTACATTAATATTTTTGTTTTTTGTAATTACTTTTATTGAGTAGAGTAATTTAAGTAGGGGCGTTGTTCATTTATTTGTAAGGATTTTAAGAATGAGTACTTTAATTGCCGATGGTGAAGTCTTAACTGTATCTCAAATAAACTTTTATATAAAAGAAATGTTTAAAGAAAACAAAAGTCTTTTTAACGTTTTTCTTATGGGCGAAGTCTCTAATTTAGTCTTATATAATAAATCCGGGCATACATATTTTTCTTTAAAAGATGAAAAAAGTTCAATTAAGGCTGTCATTTTTGCTAGTGTAGCTAAAAATATGAAATTTTTGCCTCAAGATGGATTAAAAGTCATAGTAAGAGGAGATATTGGTGTTTTTGAAACTAATGGTACTTATCAAATATACGTAAGCTACATTGAGCCTGCTGGACTAGGTGCATTAAATCTGGCTTTTAACCAGTTGAAGACTAAATTGGAAAAAGCTGGAATTTTTAATAAAGAACATAAAAAAGATTTACCGTTATATCCTAAAAAAGTTGGTGTTATTACATCTAGCACAGGAGCAGTCCTATGGGACATTCAAACCACTCTAAAAAGAAGAGCACCTATTATAGAAATTTATTTTTTACCAGTTATGGTACAAGGCGCCAAAGCTAGTAGTGAAGTAATAGCAGCTTTGAATTTTTTTAATAAACTAGATAGCATCGATGCTTTAATTATTGCTAGGGGTGGAGGTTCCATTGAGGATTTATGGCCATTTAATAGTGAGGATTTAGCATATGCTATATTTGAGTCTAATATTCCGGTAATTTCTGCTGTTGGTCATGAAACAGATTTTACAATATGCGATTTTGCTTCAGACAAAAGAGCAGCAACACCTACAGCTGCTGCAGAAATAATTTCTATTGGTTATGTTAATGTAAAAGAGAAACTTAATAGCTATTTTTACAGTATTAACAAAAGCTTAAATGAAAAATTATTGGTACAAAGATATAAATTAGAAAAATTAAAAAGAAATTTAGAGACAAAAAATCCAGTTAATATATTAAAAGAGAAAAAACATAATTTAGAACTATATCATAATAAATTATTTAACACTTTAGAAAAAAAATTAAATAAAACCAAAAACAGATTAGTAGAGCTTAAAACTAAACTTGAAAGCTTTAATCCACAAAAAATATTTAGTATTGGGTATGCTTTAGTTTTAAATAATAAAAATAGGTCCATAAAGAGTGTTGAAAATATAAGTTTAAACGATACTTTAAATGTTAAATTCTTAGATGGTACTGCAAAATGCGATGTCAAAGAAATTATTGAAGAAAATTTAATTTAGAAGCTCTTGGAAATACGAACTAAAAGTCTTGGTATACTGTAACAAAATTAAAAATAAAGTGTAAAAAAAATTAATTCTGCGTACACTATTTATTTTAGGTGGTACAGATGTTTTTTGTTGTGGCATTAATAAATCCTAGTAGATAAATTTATATTTTGTCTCTTAAGAGGTGTTCAAAATCAAAAATTAAGTGGAAATATTTATTGAAAATTGATTTTTATAATCTTCTTTTGGTTTAGCGTGCATAAGGTATTATTGTTTTAATCTACTTATTTTTATCATCGCTTTGTTGTTTGCGATATTTTTGTTTTTTTATATGTATTAATAAAATTTTTAAATTGTAATCAATTGATTTACAATTTACTTTGTAATAAGTAATGTTTTTTCTATAAAAATAAATTATATGCTAATATATACCTGGTTTGATTACTTTGTAATCATCCTGACTTTAACTAGTTTTTTTAAATGAGGTTTTATTTTCGTGGAAGAAGAATCATTTGAGAAAGATTTAAAAAAATTGGAAAACATTGTTAGTATGTTGGAAGAAGGGAAAGAACCAATTGAAAAGTCTCTGGAACTTTATAAAAGTGGTATGGAACTTTTAAAGCACTGTTTAGATAAACTTAATTTAGCAGAGCAAAAATTAATAGATATATCTGGGACTGTTTCTTTTGAAAAAGTAAAGAAAAAGGAGCAAGAATTGGCTTTCTAAATGATAAAATCCAGTACAGTTAAATATACTGAACTTATAAAACAAAGACTTTATTATTACGTAAAAGATTGTGAATCATCTAGTAAAAAATTAATAGAGTCGATTCTATATAGTCTGTTACCTGGTGGAAAGTTTTTGCGTTCCCTTTTAACTATAGAATTTTGCAAATTATGTAATGGATCTTTAGAATCTGCTTTACCGCTAGCTTGTTCTGTAGAAATGATACACACATATTCTTTGATACACGATGACCTCCCTTGTATGGATAACGATTTCATGCGTAGAGGAAAGCCTTCAAACCATGTAGTTAATGGAGAAGATTTTGCCGTGCTAGCCGGTGATGCTTTACTTTCTTTAGCAATAGAAATATTAACTTTAGACTCAACGTTAAATGTTTTAGGAGCAAAAAAATCTTTTAGTGCCATTAAAACTTTAATCAACAGTTGTGGGGTTAGCGGTATGGTAGACGGTCAAGCTTTAGATATAGAATATAAAAATGATAGAATGAGTATTTTTTTAAGAGAGAATTTTATCTTAAAGGAAATATATCTGAAAAAGACAGGTAAACTTTTTGGAGCTGCATGTGCGCTAGGATGTATAGCAGCAGGGGCAAATGATGAAAAAATTAACATTGCAAAGAAGTTTGGACAGACTATTGGTGTAATTTATCAAACGTTAGATGACCTAGAAGACAAAGAGTTAAATAATGAAAACATAAAAAGCAGTAAGTTTATTTTAAAAGAACTAATAAATAAGGCAATTGATTTACTAAGTACATTTAACGAGGTAAAAGGTAGTTATTCTATCAATTTAATAAGTGAGTTAAAGCTCAAAGCAAATGAGTTTTAATTTTTTTTACTTTTATAGATGTAAAAATTAAGTATAATATGCTGCATTAAATATTAAAAAGGTCCGGAATTTAAAAGATAAAGAAAGAGCCAAACTGCTATTAATTATTATTGATTTGGCTTATATTTCGTAAATTTTTGCATGATTTTGTGTTTATCTAACGTCATTATTATAAAAAGTCAAAAATAGGAGCAGTGCTAAAAGTAAGTAGATTAACAAATAATATCTTATTTACACCAAAGTAAAAAAAATTTAAGAAGTAGTAATCTCCACTTAATTTTCTGTTTTTAACATTCTCTAAGAGACAAGATATAAAACTATTTATTAGAATTTAGCACTGCCATAATAGATCCGATATTGAAAACATTGTTCTTTTTAAAATAAATTATAGTGTTTACCCTTAGTTTATTTTTTGCTTATTTTTATAAAAATATTACAGTTTTGTGTTAAATTAGTAGTTAGCTAGAAATTTTACTCTTATTTTTTTAGATTTAAATAAATTATAATATTATTTTCTAGTGTATTGTATAAAAGGCTTTAAGAAATGTCAGATAGTAAAATTTTAGAAAAAATTAATTTACCAGATGATCTAAAAAAATTAAATTTAGACGAGTTAAAAGTAATATGTAAAGAGATAAGAGAAGTAATAATAGATGTTGTTTCTAAAAATGGTGGGCATCTTGCATCTAATTTAGGTGTAGTTGAATTAACGGTTGCTTTGCATGCAGTTTTTGACTTTAAAATAGATGATATTGTCTGGGATGTTGGTCACCAGTGTTATACTCACAAAATTTTAAGCGGACGCTTAAATAAAATAGGAACTATTAGAAAAAAAGATGGTCTTTCTGGATTTCCAAAAATAAATGAAAGCGAATTTGATAGTTTCGGGACAGGTCATAGTAGTACAGCGATTTCTGCAGCACTGGGAATGAGTGAGGCTAAATATTTATTAAATAAAGAAAAATCATCAAAGACTATTGCCGTACTAGGTGACGGAGCATTAACAGGTGGACTTTCTTATGAAGGACTTAATAATGCCGGAAATTTAAATAGAAATTTTATAGTTATACTTAACGATAATGAGATGTCTATATCAAAAAATGTGGGAGCAATTTCGAAATATCTTTCTGCTATAAGAATAAAAAATTTGTACCTAAAAACTAAAGGTGCAATTAGATGGTCTTTAGAACATGTACCAATAATTGGAAACATTTTAAAAAAATCTTTAATATATTCAAAATCTGCGTTAAAGAAGTTTTTATACGGAACCATATTTGAAAATATGGGGTTTTTGTATTATTTTGTGGCAGATGGTCATAATCTTAAAGACCTTATTAATGCATTAAATGTTATTAAAAATGTCGATAGACCTGTATTACTTCACATTAAAACTATTAAAGGAAAAGGATATTGCTTTGCTGAACAAAAACCTCAAAAATTTCATGGAGTTTCTAAATTTAATATAGATACAGGGATAAACGAAAACACAAAAAATTCAGATACTTTTTCATCTGTTTTCGGAAAAGCACTTTGTAGTATTGCACAAAATAATAAAAGAGTTTGTGCTATAACTGCCGCAATGGAATATGGAACTGGTCTTACAGAATTTTCTAGAAAATTTAACGATAGATTTTTTGACGTAGGAATTGCAGAAGAACACGCTGTAACCTTTGCTTCTGGTCTTGCAAGTAAAGGTATGATTCCTGTTTTTGCTGTATATTCAAGTTTTCTTCAACGCAGTTATGATCAACTTTTACATGACGCAGCTATTCAAAATCTAAAAATAATATTGGCAATTGACAGAGCCGGAATAGTTGGCGAGGATGGCGAAACACATCAGGGAATATTTGATGTATCATTTTTAAATACTATTCCCAATGTTACAATTTATTCCCCGAGCTACTTTTATGAGCTCGAAATTATACTTAAAAATGCTATAAATTATGGTAAAGGATTAATTGCGATTCGTTACCCAAAAGGCTCTGAAACACGAAGACCGGACTCGTTAAAATTTAGAGAAGATTATAATTTTTTGGCTTCAAGTAACCCTAGTTGTACTCTTATTGTTACATATGGCAGGATATTTTATGGTTGCCTTTTAGCAAAGGAACATTTAAAAAAATTTGGTATAAATGTGTGTATTTTAAAACTTAACAAAATAAAACCAATAAGTGATAATGCTTTAAAAATATCCTCTAATTTTAAAAACATATTCTTTTTTGAAGAAGGGATTTTAAGTGGTGGTGTAGGAGAAAAATTTTACTATGAATTTTCAAAATATAATAAATTAAACAGTAATTTTAAATTAGTTGGAATAAATAATGAGTTTATAAAGCACGACACAGTTGAATCTACTTTGAAAAGCTTAAAATTAGACTCTGATGGTATAGCAAATGTGATAGCTAATAGTTACTTAGGGATTTAGGGGATTTTAGTAAAAATTTTTTAGAAAGATAATTTGATAATTTTAAAAGAACTTTTGTACAACACTAACAATAGATAGATTAAGACAGTGCTGAAAGTTCATTGGTAACATTGAATTACTACTCATAAACAGAACTATTTGATTTTTGACTAACACTAATTTTTTTGTACAAACCGAAATAAGTAGTAGTTAGGAAATGGATTTGTCTGCTTATTGATAGTCAAGTGCACGATTTTTATCAAACCATACTTTGAATTTCATATTGTATAATTTAATAATAACATCTATCTGCTTTTAGCACTGCTTAAATTAATAAATGAAATTTTATAAAATTAAATATATTTCAAAAATTATTTTTTAGTAATAGTGCAACTTAGATATTAAGCTTAAATATTTTTGAAGAGATATAATTTCGAATAATTTATTAAGAATTTTTTACTTCAAAAAATAAAGATTTGTACGTAAAAATGGGTAACTCCGTTTACTAATTCTGATTTTCACCTTTTGACTCGTTATTTAAATAAAGCTAAATAATTTTAGAATTAATTATTTTTAGTACCTCTTTTTTTAAATCTTTCGTGGCTGTTTTTATATCGTCTTTATCAAATATAGCACTTATTACAGCGATTCCGGAAATCCCACTGTAATTTAATTGCTGTATATTGTTTTTGTTTATTCCACCAATTGCAACAACTGGTATATTCACAGATTCACAAATAGACTTTAATGTACTAATAGAAACCATATCTGCATCTTTTTTACTATGCGTATAAAACATACTCCCAACACCCAAATAACTGGCTCCTAATTTTTGTGCCCTTATTGCCTCATTAACATTAGTTACAGATGCACCTATTATTTTATTTTTGCCTAAAATTTTTATTGCTTCCTTAATTGATGTATCTTTTTTACCAAGATGCACTCCATCTGCGTCTGACTTTAGAGCAATATCTACGTTGTCGTTAATTATTAACGGTGTGTTATATTTTTTACACAATTTTTCGAGTTTTATGGCTTTTTTCAAAAATAAATTTTCTTCTAGTTTTTTCTCTCTTAGTTGTATACAAGTGGCTCCACTCAATATTGCATTCTCAATATCCTTTAAAAAAAGACTATCATCGTTTTTAGGATATTTTTCGCTTGTTATAGTGTATAGCACTAAATTTTTTCTACTAAATTTCATGCAAACAACAGAATAAATTAAATGATTTTTAAAAGCAAAGTTTGTTTCAAGAAACCATAGCTATAGCCAATTTCTACTACATTTCTTATGGTCATTAAAATATAATATTTAAATTGATAAATAATAACACAGTCTAAGCTTCAATTTAAAATGAAATTTAAAAACTGATTTTCAAGTAACAATCTTTACTTAGCTTTTTGGATTTATTAACCATTAAGAAAAAAGTAAAAACAATCCACTAAGGGCCAGCCAAAACTACTTTATTACGGACAATATAGATTTGGGAACAACTTTTTTACTATGGCAGTGCTAAAAACAGGTAGATTAACAAGCTAAACCTTATGAACATCACGTTAAAAAAGATCCAAAAACCAATTACTCGTTTTCTACTTTTTCTATAATAAAAGATTCAAATATATCACCTAATTTAATGTCGTTAAACTTTGCAAGACCAATACCACATTCATAACCGCTAGATACTTCTTTTGCATCATCTTTGAATCTTTTAAGTGATGACACCTCATCCTCAGCAATTACGGCGCCATCTCTAATAACACGAATCTTACTATCTCTAACTATTTTACCTTCTGTCACGTAGCTACCAGATATCACTCCAACTCCAGATATTTTATACACATGCCTACACTCGGCTTTACCTAAAACAGTTTCTTTGAATTTAGGTTCTAAAAGACCTTTCATTGCTTTTTGTATTTCTTCTATACAGTCGTATATTACCCTATAAAGTTTAATCTCGACCCCTAAACGTTCTGCACTCAAAGCTGCATTAATATCTGGACGTATATTAAATCCTACAATTACAGCATTGGAAGCACTAGCTAACATAACGTCAGACTCAGTAATAATTCCTGCAGCATAGTGAATAACATTAACGCGTACTTCTTCGTTAGATAATCTTTCCAAAGACTGTTTAACCGCTTCTGCAGAACCTTGTACATCTGCTTTAACTATGACTTTAAGTTCTTTAATATCTCCTAGCGCCATTTGATCGTAAAGGTTTTCTAGAGTCACCTTAGTTAAAGAGTCAAATCTTTTTTCCTTTTGTTTATATAATCTTTGGTCTACTAATTCTCTTGCCAATTTTTCATCTTTTACAGCATCGAATTCATCTCCACCTAGAGGCACACTGGCAAGTCCAGTTATTTTAACCGGTACAGAAGGTTCAGCTTTTAAAATTGACTCACCTTTATCGTTAACCATAGCACGTACTCTACCAACGCTTGTACCTGCTACTATGATATCTCCAACATTCAAAGTACCATTTTGAACTAATAATGATGCAACTGGCCCTTTGCCTTTATCTAGCTTTGCCTCTATAACGACTCCTTTTGCCATACGTTTTGGATTAGCTTTTAGTTCTTTGAGCTCTGCTACTAAGTTTACCATCTCAAGTAGCTCTTTTAACCCGTCTCCAGTTTTTGCAGAGACAGGAACACATGGAATATCGCCTCCCCACTCTTCCGGAACAATCTCGTGCTCTGTTAACTGCTGTTTTACTTTCTCAGGGTTGGCATTTTCTTTATCCATCTTATTAATTGCAACAATAATGGAAACATCGGCTGCTTTAGCATGGTTAATAGCCTCAATTGTTTGTGGCATAATACCATCATCTGCAGCTACTACTAATATGGCAATATCAGTAATCTTTGCTCCACGTGCCCTCATAGATGTAAAAGCCTCATGCCCGGGTGTATCTAAAAACGTAATATCTTTTCCTGAAACCTTAACTCTGTAAGCACCAATATGCTGAGTTATTCCTCCCGCTTCACCAGCTATAACATTAGTTTTTCTAATAGCATCTAGTAGTGAAGTCTTACCATGGTCTACATGACCCATAACAACAACAACAGGTGCTCTTCTAACCAAATTTTCTTCTGAGTCATCTGTAGAGTCAATTATTATGTCCTCTATACTAACCTTATTTTCCTTTTCTACTTTTGCATTAAATTCAATAGCCAAAAGACTAGCTGTATCAAAATCTATTAAATCCTGAGCTCCTTCTATCGTAACGCCCATTGTCATTAATTTTTTTAAAACTTCAGCTGCTGTAGCTTTTAGTTTTCTAGCCAGATCTGCGATAGTAATTTCATCAGGTATAGTAATTTTAAGATTACGATTTTTACGCTCTAACTCGATTCTTTTTAAACGCTGAGCTTCAGATTCCTTCTTGCCTCTTCTTAGCCTACGCCGGGCATCAAAACGATTTTTTGAGAATCTTTGTTTTGAACTTCTTGCAGACTCAGTACCAGAGTTTTCAAGAGCTAACTTTTCGTACTTTTCGTTATACTTTTCGATATCTACGTTTGAAGAGCGAGTGTCTATTCTAATTTCGCTAAAGCTATCCTCTTTTGGGGCATATTGTACTGTGTAAGAAGGTTCATTATTTTTATTTTTTAAACTATCTACTGTATTTGTATATACACCAGTTTTATCATACTGTGGAGAAAAATCCTTTTTGACATAGCCACTTTCCTCAACATTATCACCATTATTTAAATCTAAACCCTGACGCAAATCTTTAAGAGAAATAGATGCCCTCTTATTCTCTTTTTTTTGTTTTTTTTCTGTTTTTAATTCTTTGCTTTTTTCAACTATATCTTCCGTTTTCTCTTCATTTATCAAACGTCTGCTTTCTTTAGGTCTAGTAGCAAAATACTCGTCGAAGTTCTCTACTTGATTCTTTTGAGTATAGTAGTCCAAAATTATATCCAGCTCTAAGGGTTCCAGGGCAGTCATGTGTTTCTTTTCATGACCTGTATATTTCTTAACGAGCTCTATAATTTCCTTACTAGCAACACCTAAGTCCCTTGCGACTTCATATACTCTGTACTTTAGTACCATGTATAAAAATTTTTCCCCCCTAAAACCTAAGAAAGCAACTTTCTCACCGCACAAGCGAAACCTTCGTCTTGTATTAATATCACTCCGGTCTTCTTTTTTAAAACGCAGTATATATCATGCATTGTAATATCTTTAAGAATTATAATTTGTGCATTAAAATTATTCAACTTTTCTTTAATATTATTAAGAGATTTAACAGAAAAATCACAAGATATTAGTATAGTTCCGGATTTTTTTTTTAACACCGCCCTTAGTACGGCATCAAAGCCAAAAGTTAATTTACCTGCCTTCTTACAAAGACCAACTAGTCCCAATATTTTATGCTTCAAAAGCTTCTATTGCCCTCTCGATTTCTTCTAGTAAATTTTCGTTTATGTTACCAAAAAAAACTTTCTTTTTATTAATATTCTTTTTTAATTTTTTTAAACAGTCGTCACTGTAGCAAACATAAAATCCCCTGCCCTCAAGTTTTTGATTTAAATCTAGTCGTATGCTCACCATCTTAGTTTTACCATTTTTTATTTTGGCAAGCCTTATCAATTTCTTTTTCGAAAAACGCCCCCTGCACGCCGTACACATTCTAACTGGATTATATTCTTTTTTAAAATTCATATTAAATTTACTCTTTAAAACCCAGACGGCAATTCAGTCACAATATGGTTATTTTACTAAAATTTAAATTTTACGTCATTAAAATTTCATTTTGCTTTAAATCTATATTAACTTAAGAAAAAACGCTGAAATGTAAGTATTTATATAAAAAGATAAGGACATAAATTACTTTATTTTTAATCTTTTTTAGTTTGTAAATGATACTCTGTTATAGGCAGTGCTAAACCCTAATAGATAGATTAATATTTTGTATTTTTAGAGGTGGTCAAACAAAAAATTAGCTGGAGATTATTACTGAAAAATTGGTTTTATTAATCTATGTTGCTGCAGTATTCGTAAGGTATTATATGTTAATCTACCTATTTTTAACATTGCTAATAATTTTAATTACCAAATCTGTTACTAACGCAAAATTATATCCCACATTTAGTTCATAGATTTTATTGATACTACAAAATACAAAGATTTAAATATAAAGAAAAATTAACTTTACGTTTTAACCAATTTTTTATAGAACGTTACTGCAACCGTACCATAACGCTTATATTTAAAAACAGCTAAATCTTTTATTACATTTGGCAATAAAATTTTAGATCTGTGTTCGCATATTAAAGTACCATCCAAGTGGATAAAATCGGAAATTTTTGAAATTAATTCTGGTAATAATTCTTTGCTGTATGGCGGATCCATAAAGACAAAATTAAAATTAATGTTATTCAATTTTAAGAAACTTAAAGCGTCTTTGTTAACTATAGAATATTTACTATCAACAAAGCTACCTAACTTTGAGAGATTACTTTTTAAAAGTTTAATACTATCTAAAGATTCATCAACAAAAGTTACAAATTTTGCTCCTCTGCTTAAGGCCTCTATTCCCATTTGACCAGAACCCGAAAATAAATCTAAAAAAGTTTTGCCAATAATATCAAATTGAATGGAGTCAAAAATTGCTTCTTTAACCTTATCTGTAGTCGGTCTAATATTCCTATTTTTAGGTTCGTTAAGTTTAAGACCCTTAAAAATTCCATAAATTACTCTCATAATTTGCCATCACTAAGTCAACATATTTTTAAACAAAAAATAAATTTAAACTTTACTACACACACTATCCAATATCATATTTAATTGTTTTGAAAATTTTGTTGGGATATTATGTCCAGCACTTTTTACACATACTATCTTACAATATTCATTATTAATTTTCTTTAACATTTCTGCGCTATCTTTTATAACACTCAATTCTTTTTCACCAACAATAGTTAGTACAGGAATGTTAATCTTATCAAAATTATTAACTGTTTTAAAAGAAATTCCACTATCCACAGCGTTTAATACAGTATCTTTATTAATATTATGTATTTGATTAACAAAATCTTTTATATAAAATCTTGGGATCCTACTTATAAAGCACATAATATAACAAAGCCATCTTTTTTTTATAAAATTTAAGCCTTTCAAAGCGCTAATTTTTATTTCTTGTAAAAATTTTTTATCATCTTTAATAAGCCACGGACTAATTAAAATTACTGAATGAAAAAGTTCCTTGTGCTCGCACAACAGTTTAAAAGCAATTTCAGCCCCTAAAGAAAAACCTACTAAAGTAACCTTGCTATCAAAACTTTTTACAATATCATATAAATCTTTAACTTGCTTTTCAGTATTAAATATATTTTTACCTGCATTTTTTCCAAATCCCATGAGATGTGGTATCACTATCTTGTATTTTTTACTTAATTCATATTGTTTTCTAAATGAATGGACATTATAAAGTCCGTGGAGCATGACTATTATTTTTTTGTTTTCTTTACCATACTCTTCTACAAACATCTCAAAAATCTCCATGTTAATCAAATTTCTCTTTAAGCAAATTTATTTAACCATAATATAACATTACATAAGAAAAAAACGCGTCCCACTAATAGCTTTAAATAAACTAATAAATACTTAGTACCCGCGATTTGTTCTGAACTTGAAAAAATAAAATCAAAAATTTTAAAAAATAGCTTAAAAATAACAAAAATGCACAAATCTATTCAATATATTAATTGGAGTAAGAATAAAAAACGATTAACATTTGCCCTCAATTATTGATTAACAATTTTTTTATTAAAGTTAAATTTCAAATAAACTTAGTAACAAATTCCACAATCACACAAATTCTCCATATTGTAAAGTCCAGGAACTTTTTTTATTATAAAATCTACAGCCATTAGTGCACCTTTTGCAAATACATCCCTAGACTCTGCATTATGTGTTACAGTTATGGTTTCACCATCTAAACCAAAAACCACACAGTGCTCCCCTACAATTGTGCCAGCACGAACAGAGTTAATTCCTATCTCTGACTTTTTTCTTTTACGGTGAATTTGATTTCTGCTAAATAAATAGTCCATATTACTTATACCCAACTCTTTAGTTATTGCATCTGCTATCATTAATGCTGTACCACTCGGTGCATCCTTCTTATTTCTGTGATGCTTCTCTATTATTTCGATATCGCAATCATCTTTTATTATGGATGAAATATTTTTGCATGCTTTTATAAGTAGATTTACCCCTATAGACATGTTCCCAGATAAAAATATTGGAATTTCATTTGATGTAATTTTTATTTTATCAATTTGTTCATTTCTATAACCGGTAGTCCCGATAACAACTGGAATCTTATTATTTGTTGCAAAAGTTAAAAGATCATCTAACAGTTTAGGAGTTGAAAAATCAACAATTACGTCCGGTTTTAAATAACAATTGTCCGTTAAAATTTCCTTGAAATTATTAAATACGGGCAAATCTTCATATTTTGAATTACAAAAAGAATTGGCATTTGAACATATACCAGCAGTAATTTTGAATTTTTTTTTGTTATGTACTAAATCCAAAATCGTCTTACCCATTCTTCCGGTAATTCCACAAAGTAAAATTTTTTTCACCTTATATTTTTATACTCCAAATTTCTTTAATCACACTAAAGATAAAAATATACCAAAAATAAAAATAAAATCTACAACTTACTTGTAACGGCAGTGCTAAATCCTAATAAATAGTTTAATATTTTTTTTCTTAAAATGGTTTTCAAAACAAAAAATTAAGTTTAGATTGTTACTAAAAATCGGTTTTTGAAATCTCTTTTACTGTAATATTCATAAAGTGTTATTTATTAATCTAGCTACTTTTAGCACTGTCCTGTAACAAAAAGTAAACAAATAACATAGTTTTATCAAGCAAGAATATTTACTAATAAATCGTAAAAAATATAATCTTAAAAATTAACATACTAAAATTCAAAGCAAGACATAAGAAAAAATATGAAAAAATGTGTTAAATAAATATAAAAACACCAAAAACAAAAAATAGTAGTTATTTTAAATAGAAAAATTGTTGAAAACATGTATTAAAAAATTTTTTTATATAAAAAATGTGGCGTTTTATAAATATATAAACGTAAAAGCAAGATCTAAAAATAAATAAAGCTGGTTAAACATTAAATATATGTATAATTTATATATTTTTATTACGTTAAATTTTAGACATTTTTCTATTATTCCATAGTATATCAACAGTGTTATCGTTACTTTAAGTTATACCCCTCTTTTGTTTCCCCATAAAAGTACGTGCATTTGCGGTAAAATGTGTATTGATTCCATATTAGTTTTAAAAACTTCATCGATCAAATTACGATACGCATTTAACGACTCGGTAACAATATTTTTGTTATTCCCGCCTAACATGTTATTACCAACAGAACAATAAATACGTACTTTTGAATTTTTAAATTCGTCGTAATATTTTTTTAGAAAAACTATATCTTCTTTATTAAAAATAGGAATTTTGATTACTATTTTTTCTGTAATGTCTGCATTTTCTAAAATAAAAAATTTAACATATTCAAAGACATCTTTTTGCCCACTAGAGGGGGGCTTAGGACTTATTACTATAAGGTCACAATTAATAAGCCAATTGGGTAAAATACTTCCTTGAGTTTCAATATCTACTTTTATTTTACTTTTATGTAAACCGCTAATTATACTAGAAAAATTGTAAATACACGGATTTCCTCCGGTTAAAATTACATGCGAGGTATTTGTATTTCTACATAAATCTAAAGTACACTCTAAAAGATCTTCCTCTTTATACCCCTTACATTTACTTTTAGATACGCTCCAGGTGTATTTTGAATCACACCAATTACATCTAAAATCGCAGCCTGCTACACGTAAAAATATACACTTACTGCCGATATCTGGCCCCTCCCCCTGAATAGTAGGACCAAATACCTCCGAAACATATATCTTTTCTTCTGACATAAAAAATACCCCTAAATTTTAGCAATAATATTTTAAATTTGTAATACATGCTTTTGTTAAGCAGTGCTAAAAGTAGAATAGATATTGTTAAATTATATACAAAGTATGGTTTAATAAAAAGAGCGCGCTTGACTACCGATAAGTAGGTAAACCCATTTCTTAACTACTTAGTTCGGTTTTTAGAAAAAATTTAGTTTAAGTCGAAAATTTAATTTTTCTGTTTATGAGTAGTAATTCAATCTTATTTATATAATTTTAGCACTGTCGTTTTTTGTAATTTATCAAATAATTAACTTATTTGTTTTTAGCAAGCATTTTTGTTTCTCATCCGATATATAATAAACTTTGTGTTTTTTGTATGTATTTATTATGCTTAAAATTTATTATATAGGGCATTTTGCAAATAACTATAATTTTTATATGAGATGTATTTTGTTTTGGTAAGGTAGTAAATGTAACTTTTATAGGCAAAATATTATAGATTTTTAAAATGTATTTTTTATCTATGTATTAAATCTTGAAAATTATTTCTTATATATACTACCAATAAAACGCGAAAAAATCACATTTTATTGGTATTTTTTTAGTAAAAAGCTAATATATTAAATTATAAAAACTTATGAGCAACATCCATTACCAGAATTGTCGTTATTATTGCAGCAACAACACAGTAAAATTATAAGTATAATAACCCAAGAACAGCTATTGTTACCAAATAAGTTATTATTCATCATATCTGTTTACCTCCTTTTTATATATTACATCGCATAATATGCTTGTATTATATTTAAGGTTACACAGTAGATTTATTTTAATAATTTAAAATAAAAACAACGGCTTTTAATGATTTTTTGACAAATAAAAGTTTTAAAGATTTTGTAAAAAACATAAAGTATTGCTTTAAAAAAATATATTTATGTTAAAGATATTTAATAAAGTTATAATACTTAAGTAAGAAATTAAAGATTGGATTACTAAAAATAAGCCAATTCGTAATCCAAAGAAATAATATGGTAGTACTAAAACTTTATAGATAAAATAAGGTTTCATCTCTTTATAAGTATTTGACTAAAAAAGTTAAGTTAAGATTTGTTACTTAAAAATTGGTTTTTGGACTCTCTTTTGCCATATAAGTTCATAAAACATATTCTTTACCTATCTATTTTTAGCACCGCCAATTTTTGAGCAATGCTAAAAACGCATGGATATCAAAAATACGATTTATGAACAGAAGAAATGAATTTTGGCAATGCTAAAAGTAGATAGATTAACAAATAACAGCTTATGAACATTACATTAAAAGAGACTTCAAAAACCAATTTATCAGTAACAATCTTTACCTAATTTTTTTTAACACCTCTTAATAGATAAAATATAAAACTATTCATAAAATTTTAGCACTGCTATTTTATCGAACCATAATTTGAATTTCATATTATATAACTTAATAACATCTATCTGCTTTTAGCATCATCTAGTCAAATATAAACTTGAAATTCTAGCAGAAATCTGCTAGAATGTAACAAATTTTAGATAGTGTTATTCATTTTTTGTGAAAAAAGCGTTTAGGTAATGAAAATAGGTAAGAGAGTAATCAACAGTGCTTTTGCGGTAATATCTATTATTTCTTGTTTTTTTAGTATTTCAAGTAGTAGGGCGTTATATTCTGAGAAATTTGTCTGCAAAAATAATAATATCGCAGGAAATATTCAGTCATCTAGTTCAGTTATAAAAAAAGGTTAATTAAAAACCGATATTATTACCTTCTATTTTTGCATTTTGTGTCGTTCCTTTTTTGTGTTCGTTTTATTTTTTAAAGAAAAAAATGTCCAATAAAAATTATTCTGGTAATAGCTCTGTAAGCAAAGAAACTGGTGACGAAAAAACAAAAGACAATGTGGAAGAATCTAAGAAAGAAAAAATTGACAAGAACAATAACACGTATATTTTACCATTAACGCTCGTAACAATTGCGGTTGTGATTATAATTCTTTGTTTATGTTGCAAAGAAAATACAAATAGTAAAGATATTCTCTTAAAATATAAAACTAATGTTTGTATTAGAATGTGCAACATAGTGAAGTTGGATGTTAAGTGCATTTGTAACGCAGCAAAACCAAGTTTTAGTGGTGGAAGCGGTGTAGATGGTGCTATCCACGACGCTGCAGGAAAAGAATTGAAAAATGCTTGTAAGGACGAGCTCAAAAAAATAAATTTGGGTAAACTTGCTACAGGGGATGCGGTTTCAACTGACAGTTTCGAATTAAAGAATAAATATAAAAAAACTATAAAATACATTATTCATACTGTTGGACCTAATTTAAATGGACGTGAAGAAAAAGGTGTTACTCAAAAAGATGAGCAAGATTTAAAAAATTGTTATGCAAATTCTCTTGATTTAGCTAAAGATAAGAATATACATAGCATAGATTTCCCGGCAATTTCTACTTTTAATTATAAATTTCCTACAGATTTAGCGGCAAGGTTATCTCTCAAGGCTGTGAATGAATGGTTAAATAAAAATAATGAATATAAAATAAAATAGTTTTTTCTTGTTTTAATCAAGATAATTATAGCGCATATAAAGAAGCAATAGATAATAAAATATTTTCTAATAGGTTAATTTCCGAAAAGCAAGAAAACAAAAGTGAGAGCAACAATAATGTAAATTTGTTGGCTGGTAATGCGTTTTCAAACAAAAACTTCATCAGGTTCTAAAACCTGATGAAAATACTGATTCTTTATTTAAAGAAAGATATTTAACCCAAAAATTTAAGTGGAAATTGTTGCTCAGAATTGGATTTTTAAATTTTCTTTTGCGGGAGTGATAAAAATAAGTATATTGAAAAATAATATTTTTTGAACTTAACATGGAAAAGAAGTTCAAGAACTCTTTTGGGCGTAAGATCTTAACTTAACTTTTTAGATTAATTCTAACTCTTAAAAAATAAAGCAGTATATCTACTAAGATTTATAATTGCCTTTTTTGATTTATTAAGCGACCTAAGTGAATAAAAAACGAATAATTATTAAAACAAAATAAAAATATTAAAAGGAAGGAAGACATACTTTTTTTCGTCTTCTTTAAGGTGACTTTAAAAATAGGTATATTAACAACAAAAATTTGTTTTCTAAGTTTCACAACAAGAAATTTCTAAAAACTAATTTTTTGATTAACAATAACGAATAGTACTTCAGCTTAACTAATTTTAAATATGCATAATTTCTGTTAAACTGTTTAAAGTTCCACAATGCTTTTTTATACTTTCTAAACCGTTGAATTTTATTTTTAACAACACTTGTTCTTTATACATTTTATAGATCTATCTAGCCGATTTTAGTAAGAATTTATGTTTAATTTACGACCTATACCATCTCTTCCTACTTGATTTATCTTCTTTGTATTCTTCTTCATCATCTACTTTTTCCATCTCAACTAAGAGTTCTTTATTATAATTATTTTCATTTTTATTTTTTATATAATCTATAACTGATCGAATTTCTTTATCTGTTACAAAACATCCCTGTACTCTGATGGGCTTTAATGAGCCAATAGGAGAAAATAACATATCGCCTTTTCCTAGTAATTTTTCCGCACCTGCAGAATCTAAAATTGTTCTTGAGTCTACTTGAGAAGACACGGCAAGAGCAATTCTACTTGGAATATTTGCCTTTATTACACCAGTTATTACGTTAACAGACGGTCTTTGAGTGGCTATTACTAGATGCATTCCAGCAGCTCTTGCCATCTGCGCTAGACGACATATTGAATCCTCAACTTCTTTCGGAGATGCCATCATTAAATCTGCAAGTTCGTCTATTATTATTACTACTTGTGGGATTGTTTTTAAATCTTTATCGTTTAAGTTTTTAGATTTTTCTTTTTCTAAGACCATATTGTTAAAAGACTCTAAATCTCTAACGTTATGTTTAGCAAAAAGTTTATATCTTTTGAGCATTTCTATAACGGCCCAATTTAAAACATTAGATGCTTTTCTGGGATCTGTAACCACAGGCACCATCAAATGGGGTATACCGTTGTATATACCAAGTTCAACTACTTTTGGGTCGATCATAATTAGTTTAACCATGTTAGGACTAGCTTTATATAGAAGGCTGATAATAAAAGAATTAATACATACAGATTTTCCGGCCCCTGTAGACCCAGCAATTAAAAGGTGTGGCATTTTTGCAAGATCAGCAATTTTTACATTTCCTGCAATATCCCTGCCAAGTACTACCGTTAATTTGCTTTTAGAATTAATAAATTCTTTAGAACTAATTAATTCTTGCATTCTAACTAGATTTACAACATTGTTTGGTACTTCTATTCCTAACGCAGATTTCCCCGGTATAGGTGCTTCTATTCTAATATCTGTTGCTGCTAAATTTAGAGCAATGTCGTCCGCTAAATTTGTTATTTTACTAATTTTTGTACCGCACGCCGGATTAAGTTCATATCTGGTTACGGCAGGCCCTTTGCATATGTTGACTATTTTTGCGTGTACTGAAAAACTTTCTAATATTTTTATTAATGTTTCACCTTTAGCTTTTAGGTCTTTGTAATTAGTGTTAGATGTTACCTCCTTTAAAGAGCTTTTTAAAAGTCCTATAGGAGGAAACTCGTATCCGTCTTTAGAAATATTAGTTTTAAAGTTATTTAGCTCTTTTTCTATATTTGTTTTTTCATTAATAGATTTTTCTTTTTTTTGTATAAATTCTTTATTGAATACCGAACTATCTCCACTTGGTTTTTCGCACGCATTAAGTGAACTTTCCGAAAACTCAGATAAATCCTGTGCCCCTAAATTTTTATCTTTGCTAAAAACAGACCTAAAAACAAACTTAAAAGAAAAAAATAACTTTTTAAAAAAATTTACTGAACTAGTAATTAATTTGTTTATATCTATATTGAAAAATAAAATTAAGAAAATAAAATTTGCTAGAGATATAACTATTTTGGCACCAACTAATCCAAGGAAGTTCAAAATAGGTATACCTAAAAGACCACTAATTAATCCTGCACTTCTATTTTGCATTCCTAAATTGTAAAGAAAAATTAATTTATTAAATATGCTTTCATATTCCAAACTTTGATTATTAAAAAATATAAACACGAAAGTACTTACAAAAAAAGTGCTAAGTGCGCCATAATATATGCACTTTTTAAAATTAAAATTTTCTTTTTTTATTGCACTGAGAATAGCAACATACATAAAAAGGATCGGTAAAAGCAAAGATGAAACTCCAAAACTGCCAAGAAAAAAATCGTGAACTTTAGACCAAAAGTTATCGCCTCTGACCAAAACTATACTAAAAAGAAATAAAGACAAAGCTAAAAATAAAACTGTATTTATTGAGTTTTTACTGCTTACATTTGCGACTTTGTCAGCTTGTTCAAACTCTTCTACATTATTGACAGTTGCAACGCAAGTATCCTTTTTTTTTGTTTTCTTCTTGCTGTTATTAGCTACTCTTAGATTGTCTTTTTTAATACTCTTTTTTATTTGTGCCATATCTTTATACCAGATTATTTATAGTTAACGCTGCACTACAATGTATATTTTAACATCTTTAGGGTTTGTAATAAAAGAAATCCATAAAAAAGCAGTGTTAAACTTTGATAAATGGCAAAGACTTTTTCTATTTAGATTTAAGTTAAGACTTGTTGCTTAAAAATTAGTTTTTTTATTTTTATTTTGCTTTAAATCAATCTGTTAAATTACTTTTCTTAGGGCAGCGCTAAAAATGCATAGGTAACAAAAAATTACTACTTAGTTAAGTAGAAAAATTTAATTTTTAAATGACACTAAATTTTTGTACAAACCGAGTAGCAGTTAAGAAATGGTTTTTCTGCCTATCTATAGTTAAATATGCGGTGTCTATTAATCCATATTTTGAATCTTCTCCTTTTTACATATTCTATAATTCAACATATCTATATATTTTAAGCAATGTTAAAAACAGGAACGTAGAATCTATGTTCTAAAGAGAAATTAAAATAAAAAATTCTACCTAAACAAATTAGCAAATAAACAAAAATGGCACTAAGTGTGCACAAGTACCAGTTAGCCTTACTGACTCTCTTACTCAACAATTTTATCCAAAAAATCAAAATACACCTACTCAACGTAGAGTGTAACATCGGCTTCACTAGTCTTTAAAAATTCTTCATGCTCATTTAATAAACAATCTTCAAATCCACCACTTAACAATATTAAATTGCTCATTTTTGACTGTTTTAATTGGCCATTATGAAAAAATATGAGTGAAAAACTTCGGTAAACATTGGGAAGAGGTAGCCTTTCTTCTACAAACAAACGCCTTGAAATTTTCTCTAACTCCGCAACAATAGGCCTCTTATTGCCGTAACAATTTTCAATCTCAGTATCTGCAACGTTCATAACCAAAAATTTTTTCTTAAAATTTTCTGTGCAGTTTCTGTATACCCACTCACCAATTAACATATTATTACGAGCTATTCCAGTTTCATCCAGTAAAGCATTTTCATCGTCCCCATAAACAAACACATCGGTTACACCAAAAAATCCAAAATACTTATTATCTGCGTACACTTCCAATGGAATGCATGCTGCATCAATTGGCGACTTTAGCGGAGAATAAACTTCAGGGTCAAAATATGTTATTTCACATTTAAAATACCTTTTTTGTAACTCTGCCGTTCTCATTATTTCCATGTCTAAAACATACCAATTTTCTTCAGTCTCTCCTGTTCTTGACACTTCACTAACCGCATAAATAATACAAGTATGCGAAACTCCTTTTAAGTTAGTAAAGCTTATACATCTATGCTTTATCCCCCATTTTTTCAAAACATTAGCAACATGCCCAGACAAAATCTTACAATCCCAATTCTTACTTTTGTCCTTTAAAGCTTCGTTGTAACGTTCTTCATCAAATTTTAATTTCATACCATATTTGATATTACCACTATCAAAAAATTTTCTGTAAACAACATTTATTTCGTCTGAGTTATGTTCTTCATTTTTTACGTGCCAGTTTATATCACGCATATCCCAGTATCTTTTCATATCATTATAAAGAACTTTTGCTATTTCTTTTTGCTGTTCAGGCGTTGCTGCTTTAGCAATGTTTTCTTCCGTTTTAGTAGTACTAGTTTCAATATCAAGATATTTGCTTGTGTTTTCCATTGCAGAAACATTACTTGCTGTTTGTAAATTGCACGATGTCAAAATAGACGATATTAACATTAAACTTGAAGACACTTTTTCGATTACTTTATTCATTTGAATACACTCCACAAAATACTAAAATCACTGAAATTTACAAACAACAGTTTTTATTACTAATTGTCATGCATTCTATCACAAAAATCAAAATAATATAAGGAAAAGTGTCTACACTTTTTAGAAAAGTATAACTTGTCAAAAATTTTATTTATAATTAGAAACCTAAATTCACAAAAGCAGTCAAAGCTATTGTATGCAAGATATGCAGACAACCTCTCGAAGCAAAAAATACTTTAATAAACATAGAATTAATTAATAACGATTTTTTGATCGTACTATTTTATTTTAAACTGTATTTTTGTAGTATTATTAAAAGGAAATAAAGTTTTTAGGGATTTACTAATATAAATGAAAAAAAACAAAAAGCAATCTAATGATCTTAGTAGCTTTAGCCGTAAGTACAAAAGGAAAGTAAAAAAAAATAAAAAAAATAAGCCTGTAGCCAATATTTCTTTAGAGCAACACAGATTATTTAAAAGAATCTGGGGATTTATGGTAATTTGCATCTCTTTGATGCTTTCTATTTTTTCAGTTACAGGAATAATAGATATGCTATCTATGGTAAGAGACGAAAATGTTGTTAACATTTGCATAGAGAATAGGAAACATATTTCTAAGGTATTATATGAAAGTAAAGTTATTAAAAATCCTGAATTTTTTGATTTCTATTTAGATGTTTTTGGTCAAAGAAAAAATATTATTTGTGGCACGTTTAGAATAAAAACAAATTTAGACTATTCAGCGATTGTTAGCTATTTAAGTAAAAACAGCAACAGGCTGGACTCTGATATTGTAGAAATAACTATTCCAGAAGGTAAAAATGTAATAGAGATAGCTAAGATATTAGAAAAAAACAATGTTTGCAAAGAAGAAGAATTTCTTAAATACTGCAAAACCGGAGATTTTAGCAAGGAAGGAACGCTATCATCTTTAAAAAATTACGAAAAGCTAGAATATAAGCCAGAAGGATACTTGTTTCCAGATACTTATAAACTTTACAAAAATCTAGATCCAAAGTTTGTTGTAAAAAAGTTAATTTCAAATTATAAAAATAAAGTTACGTACAAAGGCGAAAACGATGAAATTTTGAGCATAGAAGAAACGGCAAAAAAGAAAAATATAGAACTACAAGATCTTATTAATATAGCCTCTTTAATACAAGCAGAGGCAGCAAATGAAAAAGATATGTACAATGTTTCTTCAGTAATATATAATAGGTTAAACTCACAAAATAAAAAGAACGTAGAAACTGGACTAGAATTTTTAAATATAGACGCTACAATCTGGTACCCCTATAGAAGCAAAGATAAAGTACCAGAAAAAATTTTAAATAAATTTGAATCTTTATATAACACATATAAGAAAAAAGGATTACCGATTGGTGCTATATGTAATCCTGGAATCAAAGCAATAGATGCAGCGCTTAATCCTAATAAAACTCCTTATTACTATTATTGTCATAGCAAAGATGGTAAAGCCTATTATGCTAAAACACTAACAGAGCACAACTCTAATTTAAAAAAAGCAGGGCTTGCGTAAATTTTTTTAATAAATAAAGTTTGTACTCAATCAGATTATTTTTATTTTTAGAAATGATTATTGTTCCCTTTGATTAGTTAAAACTAAAAATGGTAGCACTAAATCTTATAGACAGTCCAGTATTTTCCTTCAAAGTTAGTCAAAAAAACAGGTGAAGATTATCACTAAAAAAATTGGCTTTTGCAATCTTTTTTAATGTGATGCTTATAAGGTGTTATCTGTTAGTCTATCTACTTTTAGTACCGCCATAAAATTAATATGTATACCGAGAAATTGCCAACTCAGATGTATCAAATCTAAAAAAATAAGTAGAAATTTGAATAAAAAATTAGTTTTTAAATTTTCTTTTGCTAGTATGTTTAAAAAGTGTTATCTTTTAATTTATCTGTTTTTAGAATTTTCTACTGTAACAACTGAAATTTATAAAATTATATTTTAAATTTCTAAAAAAGCCTCAACATTAAGTTCTTAAAATATAAAAATTTAAATTAATTAAAATTTTAAAGACAAAGTATTACATTGCTCAAATTTTAAGCATTCAAAATTAAATATATCCCGCACTGTATCCTAACGTCCTTAGGTTATACAACTGTTACTCAACTTTGAAGATATCAAAATAGATAACGCTACTGAATATTATTCATTTATTAGTCATCTTAAAATTTTAAAATTAATCTCGAAATAAAACCGCCATAAAAATCCCTTTTGACAAGACCTAAAAAGCCTAAAGTCACTCCGTTTAGTAAACCTCTGCGGATAGAACCAAAAATTATTTCACTTTCTGTTTCTTCCCTTTCCAAAAAACCTTCATCAATCTGTATAATAGCTGTTTCCACGCATATAATCGTTGCTAAAATACCATAAATTATAAGAATTTTTTTTAAATAACCTGGAATACCCTTAGAATTTCCTTTATTTTCTTCATCATATTTCTTTTCCTCTTCTTCCTGCTTTTTCTCTTCTTCTCCTATTTTTCTTTCTTCCTCTTTCTGCCTTTTCTTTTCTTCTTCTTCTTTTATTCTCTTTTTCTCATTATCTTTTAACAACTTGTTAATAGTAATGCCAAAACCAGCAGCAGCAACGGGAACAACAGTCAAACCAAACATAGCAGGTTTACTAGAGTTTAGATACTTGAAACTTTTTTTCCAACCGCTACTTCCGTAATCATTCTTTTCACTTTCTGTTTTAGCTTGCTCGTTTTTGTCTACTACGTAGTCTTTTTCTCCCTTTCTTTCGTTTACATCAACAAGTTCTTTTTCGCCTTGTGTGTCTAATTTGCTTAGTGTTTCACTCTTTGTGTAACAACTGCTGCCAGACTCACTCGCCGCCCCGCCTAACGCTGCGGCAGCAGCAGCGTTTCCAGAAATAATTCCAAAAATAAATGTACTCAACAAAACTAAATTCGTAAAATTTTTCATTTCATATCCCTTTACACAAAAGATTTAAAATAAGCATTAATTAATGTTTACAACCACAATCATAACGTGCAAAAACAATGAATAGAGAATTCTAGCATATAACTAAATTTATGTCAACGCTACCTTTGCGTAGGCAGTGCTAAAAGCTCACAGATAACATTGAATTGCTACTCATAAACGGAGAAATTTAATTTTCGACTGGTACTAAATTTTTTCTGAAAACAAAATTAATGTAGTAGTAAAGAAATGGGTTTGTCTGCTTATCGATAGTTAAGCGCGCAATTTTTATCAAACTATACTTTAAATTTCGTACTGTAAATGTCTATCTACTTTTAGCACCGCCAGATGTTTTTTTAACTTGACAGAAAAAACAATTCAAAAACTAATTTTCGAATAAGGAGTTTTAAATTAACTTTTTCAATGAACTCACTAAAAAAACAAAGACTCAGTCTGTCCATAAGGTTTAGTAACAAAAAAAGTGGATCTAATGTATTAACTTGATTTTAAGCATCACTTTTAATCTTTAATTCTAAAAATTTAATATTGTTCCTTCACTATTTTGAAAATAGTTCTACCAAAATCCTCATCCATAAAAATTTTAGTTTTTTCGCCAGACATCATATTTTTTAAAAAGACAAAATTTGACTCCCATTCATTCCTACCAATAACAATACTAAATTTTGAATTTAGCTTATCTGCGTGCCTTAATTGAGAACTTAAAGACCTTTCCATAATATCACACTCAGTAAATATCCCGTAATCAATTAAGTATCTAGTCATCTTAAGGCACAGATCTCTACTACTATTATCTGCACAAACAATGTAAACATCTGGCCCTGGCTTTTTTGGAAGAGTAGTTTTTAACGCACTATTTAAAACTAACATTAAACGGTCCACACCTATCCCAAATCCGAGTGCAGGTGTACTCGTACCGCCTAAATCTTGTACTAAATTGTCATATCTACCGCCACCACAAACAGATATCTTCTCTAAAGAATTTACTTTATAAATAAACTCAAATACCGTACCAGTATAGTAATCCAGGCCTCTAACTATAGTTTTATCTACAGAAAAACGTACTCCCAAAGAATTAAGATAAAACTGAAGACTAGAAAAATGTTCCTTACAATCTTTACAGGCAAAGTCTAAAGTAGACGGTGCTTTTTCAGCAATTCTCTTACAACTTATATTTTTACAGTCCAAAACACGCATTGGATTAGTCTTCAATCTTTCTACGCAAGTAGAACAGATATTAGGAAGATTTATCATTAAATAATCTTTAAGTTCTTTAATATAACTTTTCCTACACTTTTTACAACCAACTGAGTTCAATTTTAAATATACATTACTGCTTAAACTTAACGCCTTAAATATAGAACTAGCTAGCAATATTACTTTAGCATCAGCTAACGGAGAGCTAGACCCAAAAATTTCCGCACCAAACTGTGTAAACTCGCGCAACCTGTTAGCTTGAGGCTTTTCATAACGATAACATGGCAAAATATAAAAAAGACAAGACGGTACACCATCTTTTACTAATGTTCCTTGCTCTAAAATTGCTTTTGCTACACCAGCTGTACCTTCCGGTCTTAGTGTGAGACTACGCCCAGACCGGTCTAAAAATGTATACATTTCTTTTTGTACAACATCGCTTTCTTCCCCGGACGTCCTAGTAAAAAGTTCAGTATACTCAAAAACGGGAGTCCTTACTTGTGTAAACCCGTACATTTTTGCTTGTTTTTTCATAAGGTCAAGCACAAATTCCCACTGATAGCTATCTTCTGTCAATATATTTCTTGTCCCACGTGGAGACTTTATTAAAAACCCCAAAACATATTCCCCTAATTTTAAAAACTAAAAAACAAAATTGGCAACTAAAAATCCGTACACAAAAGCGATGTACAGAACTAATTTCTGGTAAAATAGTATACACTCAAACTATTAATTTTTAAACAACGCAAAACACAAGGCAGTACTAAAAGTGCATAGATAACATTGAATTATTACTCATAAATATAGAAATTTAATTTTCGACTGACACTAAATTTTTGTACAAACCAAACTAAATAGTAGTTAGGGAATGGGTTTGTCTGCTTGTCAATAGTCAATCGCACGATTTTTATCAAACCATACTTTGAATTTCATATTATATAACTTATATAATATCTATCTACTTTTAACACTGCCAAACATAGGGTAGCACTAAATCCCCTAATAGATAGTTTGATATTTTATTCATCAGAGGTGTTCAAAACGAAAAAATATGTAAAGCTTGTTATTGAAAAATTGGTTTTTGAAGTCTTTTTTGCTTTAATGCTCATAAGGTTTAATTTGCTAATTACCCATTTTTAGCACTGCTAACAAAAACGCCAAAAATATCTCTAGGAAACACACCTAATCTTAAAAATTTTTAAATATAGGCATAACAGAAAAATAAATACCCAATCTATTTAAAATTAATCACTTTGTTTAAAACACTTTTCTTACGCGAATTCAACTCTTATGTTCTGTACTTCCCAACACATAATCAAAAAAACAAAATAGCCTAAAGCAGCACTTGAGCACAAACAGTTAAATAAAAGCAAAAACCTCAAAAATTTTTTATACACTTCTAAGAAGATTTCTCCAAGCAAAATCTCCTCTTTTAAGCCCCTGTATCAACACTTCCGCAGTTGCAATGTTTGTAGCATACGGTATATTGTAATTGTCGCACAACCTAAACAGCTCTTGCTCCTCTCTTTCATTACAATCTCTTTCATTCGGGTCCCTAAAATAAATTAAAAGGTCAACTTCATTACATGCGACCCTCGCGGCTATCTGCTGTACCCCACCATTTAATGAACTCAAAAAACTCTGCACAGCTAAGTTTGCTCGCATTTTCAATAATTTAGAAGTGAAAGATGTAGAAAACAAAATATGTTCACATAAAATAGAACTATACGCTGTACAAAATTGTAGCAACAATTCCTTCCTGGAATCATGCGATACCAAAGCTACACGCATTGATCCTTGATCTTTTTCCAAATTTGATTCTCCCATAAAAAACCCCTAACTGTAAAACTCAAACCCTGATACGCTTAACAATCTTAAAAGAAAAACGCGGCAACCAGCAACAAGCAAAATATACAAATCCTTCAAAATAGAGTAAAACTACAACTTTTTGATCCAAATCCACCCAATAACTAATAATAATTTTACATATTATCGGATTAAAATTCAAGCATTATAATTAAAAAATAAAAAAACTGCAATTTAACATTTATTAAAGACGACTTTTTAAAAATATTGATAATTTGTTTACTCTATTTTTAAATTTTAAGTTTTTCCCTTACTAAGTTTTTATAAAAAAACAGATTTACTATTAATATGCTTTATTATAAATAGTATATTAAAATATATTTCAATATTTTTAAAATTTATACAGCGCTAAAAGTAAGTAAATTAACAAATAACACCACGGTAAAAGGGGCTCCAAAAACCGATTTTTCAGCAACATTCTTCACCTGATTTTTTTGTTTTTAATAACTCTTAATGGTTAAAATATCAAACTATCTGTTAGGATTTAGCGCTGCCAAAATTTAGTAATAGTTTGGAATATTATTTTTTTCAGTTTCGATTTCTCTCTGATCACATTTCTCTAAAAAAATAGACGGATCAATTTTGAGTTTCATATTATTTCTTTCTTTATAATTTTCTTCTTCATAATTAAGGCAACATAACAATTTACCACATGCTCCAGAAATTCGAGCAGGATTAAGTGGCATGTTTTGATCTTTAACTGTTTTTATTGAAACAGGTTTAAGTCTTTGCAAGAATAAGCTGCAACACAAACCTCTACCACAAGGTCCATACCCGCAAATTTTTCTAGCTTCGTCTCTAGCACTAAGAACCTTTATTTCCACTTTAGACTTTAAAGTATAAGAAAGTTCCTTTTTTAAGACCGTTAAATTTAAATCTTTATTTGTAGATTTCACAAGAAAGGTAAAAGATTTTTTAACAACATTATATTTAACATCTACTAACTTAAGTTTTAAATTATGTTTTATAGCCTTTTTAGAGAAAATATTAACTAGAGACTTTTTCTTTGAACTATGTTTTTTTAATGCTTCTTTTTCTTTCGTTTTAGGTTTTATAATACAGTTTGAATTTAAGACTGGTAAATTAGGGTCTAATTTATCGTCTAAGAAAACGATCTTTGCGAGCTTATCTTTGCCCATTATTTTAATTATTATATCGTCATATAACTTAAGATCGTTACTTTCTTTTATACTAAAATTAAAACATCTAGTTCTATTTGTTGTTTTAAACCTAACTAATAGCACATTATTAATACCTTTCCTAATAATTAAATAAATTAGATAAAAAATAAGTTACTAATAAATTAAAATTAACATTTTTCATCAACATAAAGTTTACATCATTTAAGATATCTATAAAATAAAGTAAATTTTTTAACGAAAATTTTTCTAACAGTTGTTCATAAATAGCCAAATCTAAAAGTTCATTATCAACTAAAGAAAATTTTACATTGATAGCATATTTTAAAATAGTAATTAAGTATGAAATTATATCTTTCAAAAGTTCTTTATTGGTCTTTAAATTACTGCTCCAAAGTAATGCTTCGTATCCTGTTTTAAAAATTAGTATTTCTAATAATTCTTTGGCTAAATCTTTATGCAAAAATTTACGATTGGACTTATCTGCTTCTTTAAGGTCAACATTAAATATCTGACATCTAGATTTAACTGTACCTAAGATTGTATTTAAATTGTTGCAAAAAAATAAAAATATAACGTGCTTGGGGGGTTCCTCTAAAATCTTAAGCAATGCATTTTGAGCAAAGTGTCCCATTAATTCTGAGTCAAAAAAAATATAAATCTTAAACTTAGATTCATTTGGCATTATGCCTGTATCTAATTTGATTTTTCTTACAGTGTCTACGCTATACGTATTTTGTGTACCAGATCTTTCTGGATATATAACATCCGGGTGATTACCTTCTTTTATTTTTATACAACTTACGCACTTTAAACATGGGCACAAATTCTTTTTATTTTTACACAAAATGTACTGAGCTAAATATTTAGAAAAATCTAAAGTTTTCTTTTCAGAATTTACACACACTATAATTGATTGCGGAATATTATCTTTACTAAAAACTGACAGTAAGTAGCTGGTACTGCTATTATTTTTAAATAAGATCTTCATTAAAAAACCTACAGATATAGAGTTACATATTAAATTTTAACACTAAGTGTTTTGTTGACAAGAATCTCGAGTATTAATTCTTTGAATAAATTAGTATCAATAATAAAAAGGGGAAAATGCATAAATAACATATTATGAACTTATTAACTCGGCAAAATTTGTTCATAAACAAATCATTTTACTATTGTTGAATGGATAAAACGTTCGTTGTAACGCTACTTAGTCTAGTCTTTATAAAAATTTTTGTTAACTAAAAAGCTTAGGAATAATTAAAGTTTAAATTCTTCTTTTCGTAGATCATGATTATGTGTTGTTTATACGTCTTCAAACACTACCAAATACTAAAACCTAAATTTTGCTCTATTTTTGTTGTTATTAGTTTGCCTGTTTTTCTAAAAATTTAGTTGTAAATAATATATACGTTGTTGTATAGAAAAAAGGTAGGATGTAGCGTATAAAAAAGGTCTAATAGTGTTAGGTGCTATTCTTGGTAGGAGTTTCTTCGAGAGAGAGACGGTGAATGCTAAAAGTAACAAAAACTTGGCAAGCATAGCGGATATAGTTTATTGGATCTTACAATAAATCAGTAGCGATGGAGTCTAAAGTGGAATTGCTAAATCTTAATAGATAGCTTGATATTTTTTATCTTAATAAAATTGGCTTTTGAATTATTTTTTTGTGATGTCTATAAGGTTTTATTTTTAATCTACATGCTTTTAGTACTAACGACGTAAACCGATCTTATTAATAAAGTTTTTTAGTAAATTAATTTTTAAAAATTTATTATTCTATTTGCGAGGTTATTATGAACCAGTTAATTATTATGTTTTGGATGGAAGATGTATGTTAAATATAACTATAAAAGATATTTTAAATTTTTTAAAAATAGAAAAAAAAGATCTATCGGAAAAAGAACTTCTAACAAAGATTAAGAATATTAGCGTTAATAGCAAAATTATTAAAGAGAATACAATGTTTGTTCCACTAAAAGGTAAAAAAACAGATGGACATAATTATATAGAAGAGGCACTAGAAAATGGTGCAGTAATGTCTTTAGCAGAAAAGCAATTTTTGATTAATAATGAAAATAAAATTTCAAAGAATAGACCGGTAATAGAAGTAGAAGATACTTTTGAATCACTTAGAAATATTAGCAAAGCTATACGTTCAAAATTTAAAGGTAATGTAATCGGTATTACTGGTAGTACAGGTAAAACGACTACAAAAGAATATGTTTATCATGTACTTTCTTCTAAATTTAATGTTTTAAAAAACAAAGGTAACGCTAACGGACAAATTGGTGTACCATTGACTTTATTTGGCCTTAATAATAATTTTGATCTTGCTATATTAGAAATGGGAATAAGTCAATTTAATGAAATGGATATTTTATCTGATTTAGTTAGACCAAATATAGCCGTGATTACGAACATTGGTTATTCGCATCTTAAATATTTAAAAACATTAGACAACGTCCTTAATGAGAAATTTAAAATAACTAAAAATTTTGATAAAGGTTCAGTATTAGTCTTAAATGGAGATGACGTATACTTAAGAAAAATAAAAAAATTAAAGTTGCCTTTTAAAGTATTAACATTTGGTATAGAGAATTTAGAATCTGATTTAAGAGCTTGTGATATAAGAACAATAAATAATGAAACTAGGTTTAATGCGGTATTTAATAATATTGAATACAAAGACCTAATTATTCCTACAATAGGAAAGCATAATGTATTAAATTTTTTAGCTGCGATATTGTTAGGCCTATATTTTAATATAGACGAAAAACTTATTAGAGAGTCTTTAATGATATGTGTTCCGGTTACTGGTCGACAGTGTATAGAAGAGGTTAAAGTTTTAAATAAAAATGATAAACTAATCAATGTAACAATAATTGATGATTGCTATAATGCAAATCCAGACTCCATGAGAGCAGCACTTTGTACATTAAAATATATAGGAAAAAACAAAAGAAAAATTGCTATTTTAGCAGATATGCTAGAACAAGGGATATATAGTAAAGAATTGCATGAAAAGTTAGGAAAATATGTAATTGATACAGAAGTAGATATTCTGTTATGTATAGGGAGCTTTACCGAATATACGTACAATTTTATAAAAGATTATAGTAACAACTTAAAAGCATATAAATTTGATAAAACAAATAGAGAAGTTATTTCATTTTTAAAAAATATTATAGAGGATGAAGATGTTTTACTTTTTAAGGGATCACTTGGAATGAACTTGAGAAATCTTTTGGTAGAATTTACCGCGATTTAGTAATTTTTAGGTATAAAATATTTATTGGATCAAGGTAATGATATTTTTGTTAGCATTTGATATATATTTTTGTTAATTATCAACTAATTTATTTTATAAATAAAGATAAAAATATCACAAAGAAATAAATGATGTTTTTGTAATTTTTCGATATTTAAAAATTAATATTTTATATTTTAAAAATTATTATTATTTTTTAAATTTTCTACTTGCAAATTGGAACTAGATGCTTTAAAATATCTTTATAATCTTTATTATATGGAGTATTTGTTTATGATAAATGTTAAAAAAGCTTTGTGTGGTGGGTTAGTTGCTTCGCAGTTGCTAGGTGCTGGTAGTTTTGGGAGCTGTGAAGCTGCTGGCAGTAATGGGGATTACGCTTATATTGGTAGTAGTAATAATAGAATCAATTATGATTCTGGTTGCAATTTTGTACCAGGAAAATCAGGAAATAATTGTCCACAAGTTATTGTAGTTAAAGAAAAAAGAAGTAAAAAAAGAAAAAAACAGAGCAGTGGGATTGGTGAAAAAATTTTGGCTGCTGGGGCAGTTGCAGCTGTGGGCTATTGGGGATGTGGTTACTACAAAACTTTGAGCGACAAGGATAAAGTTGAACTTTTGAATAAATTTGAGTGGTTGTTTGGAAAAGTGTATAATTTTGCGTATATAGTTAGTTGTTTTAGCAGATTTTAGAATTTTTTCTTTTTGTTATTGATTTGTGCAAAATAGATGTTAGCTATTGTTTCTTTTTGTTGTTTGTATTTTTTATTTAGTTAGTGATGCTAAAGGTTTGGTGTTCTTATATTAATGATTCATTGTATTTGGCAATGAATCGTTTTTTTGTTCGTAAATCGTTAATTAAATGAGTGTTCACTGACGTGAGTATAGAATAAAAAATTAAGATAAATGTTATAAAGTCTATCTTAGCAATTAAATATTTTGTTAAACCATTTTGTTATGAGATTTTTAATTTTTTAACCATATTTCTAAGGTTTTAAGTTGTAATTTTTAGATATAATTGCACAAATTAACTATTGATTAAATAATTTTTTAAGTATTTTTAGATATATATATACTTTTATATTTTGTGTATATAATTTTAGAAATATTATTTTCTAAGTTATAAAAAAAATGTAGATTTTTTGAACTTATTTGTTTTAGTTGTGTATATTATTCATATATAGTTTTATGATGGATTTTTGTGCTATAATATATTGGTAAAATTTAAGGATTGCATCAAATGTATTTGAACGAAAATTTAAAAAAATTATCGCAGAATTATCTTTTTAGAGAAATAACAGATAGGGTTGATAATTTCAAAACTGATAATCCCGGAAAAAAAATAATTAACTTAGGTGTGGGGGATTATACTCTGCCGCTTTGTCCGACTGTTGTAGATAGCATGAAAAAGGCGGTAGATGAACAAAGCAAAAAAGAAACCTTTAAGGGTTATGGTCCAGAAGAGGGGTATTTGTTTTTAAGAGAGAAAATATCGGATTATTACAAGACAAAAAGTGTAAACATAAGTGCAGACGAGATATTTATAAGTGATGGTGCAAATTCTGATATTGGAAACGTTCTAGACCTCTTTAGCAGCGATAATACTGTAATAATACCGGATCCGGTTTATCCTGCATATGTTGATGCCAACATAATTGATGGCAGAAAGATTATATATGTTAATGCTAACAAATATAATAGTTTTTTGCCAGATGTTCCAAATAAAAAGTTTGAGTCTAGCATAATATACATATGTTCGCCAAACAACCCAACAGGGGCAACATATGACTTTATTAAACTGAAACGTTGGGTAGATTATGCTTTAGAAACTGAGTCTGTAATAGTATTTGATGCAGCTTACGAGGCCTTTATAAAGGATACAAATTTGCCGAGTACTATTTTTAGTATACCTGGTGCTAAAAGATGTGCCATTGAGATTTGTTCATTTTCAAAAATTGCTGGTTTTACAGGAATACGTTGTGGGTATACAGTAATTTGTAAAGATTTAGAGTTTAGTGGAACAGTCTTAAATAAGATTTATAAAAGAAGACTTGTAGCTCGATTTAATGGGGTTTCTTATATTACCCAAGTTGGAGCAAGTGCAGTGTTTACTGAAAATGGGATGAAAGAAATAAAGAAGAATTTAGATTATTATAAACAAAATGCGTATTTACTGAGTTCTGCTTTAAAACAAAAAGGTATATTTTATACCGGAGCCGATAATTCGCCATATGTTTGGTTCCAGTGCCCATATAGTATGAAGTCTTGGGAATTTTTTGATTACTTACTAAACAATTTTGAAATTGTTGGTACTCCGGGTGTTGGCTTTGGCAAAAACGGTGAAGGATTTTTTAGACTTTCTTCTTTCGGGACAAAAGAAGAAACAGAGTTAGCAGCAGAAAAAATTCTAAAACTTTGAACTAACATTTTTGCAATAATTAGTGACTAAATAAATTTTGCATAATGTTTTTGAAAAAATAATTGTTTTTTTGATATATCTAAAATCTATTATTTGAGGCAGCGTTAAAAGCAAGTAGATATTATTAAATTACGTAATATGAAATTCAAAGTATGGTTTGATAAAAATCGTGCGCTTGACTATCGATAAACAGACAAACTCGTTTTTTAACTACTACTTAGTTCGGTTTGTACAAAAAATTTAGTGTCAGTCGAAAATTAATTTTCTCTGTTTGTTAGTAGTAATTCAACGTCATCTACGCACTTTTAGTACTGCCTTATTTGAATGTGACTTGATGTTTTTGTATATCTTTAATGTCTAAAATATTTGTTTTATTTAGCGCAGGGTCACATTACACAAAGCGGGAAACTTACAAAAATTAATTAATGTACGCGTAACGTTTCCCGCGGTTTTTCATGTGCCCCTGCAACATCCAAAAAGTATATTATTAATTATTTACTAATTCTGGCAATAGCTCATAAACAAACTTACAAAGTTTTTTTGTAAGAATTATTTTACTACTTTTGTAATCTTTAACAAAATCTTTTTCCCCTTTAAAAACAGAATCAGATATTATTTTTAAACAAATAAACTTTAAATTATTAAGGTAACACACCTGAGCAATGCTACCAGCTTCCATATCTACGGCAATAGCACCAAATCTTTCTTTTATTTTATTTAATTCAACTTTTGAACATACAAATTTATCGGCACTTGCTATTGTTCCGAGTAAAACATTATTAATATATTTTTTTGAAATAAAATTTAAAACTTTATCAGAAAGATTTTTATTACAGGGAATATTTATCAGGTTAATAGTAGACACCATTCCGACGGGATCCCCCAAAGGAGATGTGTCAACGTCATGCTGGACGACATTTTCAGCAATTACAATATCTCCAATACTTAATTTTTTATTAGAAGCACCAGCAAGCCCTATATTTAAGATGAAGTCTACAGAAAATTTTAAAGCCATGGTTTGGGCACAAATAGCAGAATTAACTTTACCAATTCCACAAACAGCTAAGATGCAACTAACGTTATTCAAAAATCCTATATAATATCTAATGTTGCTTATTATTTTTATATTTTTTGTTTCGAAGCATTTTAAAAGATTTTCTATTTCTGCTTCCATGGCAGTAACTATACCCAGTGTCATATTATCCCTCACAAATTAGATTATTATTAGATTAAGTCAAAAAAGGCAACAAATAAAGTGCAATACAGTAGTGTACTAAAGACTTACAAAACAAAAAGTTACTGGCAACTATACATTATCTGTTAGCAAAATTAATATATTAAATACTAAATAGACAAATTAATATTCACTCTATAATAAAATAGCAGACACACTATCTTACAACCAATCAGTTAATTCAATCTCTAAATAACAAATATAAAAACACTACCCACACTGTGCGGTTGCAACATAAAAAGATTTTGAACTAAGCCACTGAACACAAGAACAATTAAAAACGCAACTAACGCAACTTTTACATTTAGCTCTAAGTTTAGATAAATCAGACACACAAATGGTGGAGACAATCGGACTCGAACCGACCACCTTCACGTTGCGAACGTGACGCTCTACCAGATGAGCTATGCCCCCAGAAAAAATCAATTTGCAAACTAAAAAAGAAAGCAATATTGTAGCAAAACTGAAAAAAAAATTTACTCAAGAAACTATATATTCCACATAACACTTAATAATTTTAGTAAATATTAGGTTTTTAGTCAATTAAGTATGAAACATGATTTCTTATGCAACTTATTGAAAATTAATTATTAATATTTATTTAAAATATCAGATATTTAAATATGATACTTATCATTAATAAAAATAAAGTTAATACAGTTCTTCTTTACCCTATGATACTCTTTGTACTGTTTTAATACTCATTTAATAAACATTAATTTACAAGTTAAATTCAATCACATTTTTGGATTAATATATCAAAAATTCATAAAATATTGACTCTTTTTAGTATTTATATTACAATGATTTATCATGTATAAAAACATGATATATTTTAAAACTTTTAGGAGGTTTTTAGTTATGGCAAAGAACAAGAACAGTCTTTCAGACGAAAAACTTAAAAGTGCCGCTGGAGGAAGCAGTGTAAAGCAGCGTGGTGACGACGGATGGTATGTATTTGATGAAGAGTTAGGTGATCAGATAAGCCGTACTTTTGACACAAAAGAAGAAGCAGATTTATATCAAATGGCATATGATAATGGTAAAGATAAAGGATATTGGAAAGGTAAAGAGGACGCTAAGAAAAATTACTAAATTTTTGGTTAACGAAAAATTTAAAAACAACGTAGCTATATCAAAACTAATATAGAAACGATAGATGTAATAGCTTTATATTTTAAAACACTAAAAAAATTAAACTTAAAACGGAGGCTCACAAGTGCCTTCGTTTTAAAAACATAAAGATTCCTAATAATATTACTATAAGTGGTAGTAGTCCTATTACGCTAAAGCTTATCATGCTTACAGTAGCTGCATTTATCCCTAGCTCTTCGTTCTCTATACTCTTAGGTTCTATTGTTATTCCTACATTTTCTTTTTTTGTTATTGAATCTATTAAACTAATAAAATATGAAGAATTATTAATAGACGTAGCTTCCAGATATCCTTGTGTTAGCCCTGCAAAAGATCCTAGCACTGTGACAGTATTTTTAGATTCATTAATTGTCTTTTCAGATATTAAAACAGAAGGAATTGGTCCGCATACATTAGCTTTAAGATCAAAATTTTCGTTACTAGAACCGACAGGCATAACACCCGAAGTATTTGAAAACTGTAGTAGTACCTTAACAGATTCAGAATCTTGTGATTCTAACGGTCTGCAAAATGGTAAAAGTACTGGTATTTTTTTGTCTTTAAAGTTCTTTAAATATTCTTCGTCCACGTAGTCGCTTATTGCGGTAAAAATATTCCCGTTAGACGTTAATTTATTAACATCTGTTTCGTATACAAGACCTTCTTTTACTTTTATTTTCCAGTCATTTAAAAAATTTTCTATCTTTTCCGCTTTTTTAAGTTCCGGATTTACAGCGTATACCAAATTACCATTTTTGCTGTTTATGTATTTTTTTAATTTTTCTATACCAGTATTATCATAATCTCTGGATGGAGCAAATATAAAAACACAGTAAGCATCACTTGGAATATCTTGCGTTAATATAGAGACTTCTTTAACGTTATAATTATTTTTCTTTAAAAGTTCAGAAAAAGAAGTATAATCAGCTTCTTCGTAACCCGTTAGAAAAACCACGTCTTTTTGATTATCGCTAGTAACATACAAAATAGCAGATGTCAGTTCTTGCTCTGCTTTTGAGGCCGTTATCCCACTTTGGCCGTAATAGCCATAAGATATATCGAATAAATCATTAACAGATATAACCTTATACTTACTACCAGATTTAACTATTATGCTGTTCGTGTTTAATTTTTCCGATGAAAATTCCTTATTTTGAAGATACAAAGGATCTTTTACAATGTCCACGTAATTTAGCCTAACTTTATTAGACTCCTTTGCATATTGAGTTATTACACAATTAGCTTGCTTAAAATATCTGTCTAGATTAGAAAAAGAATTTTCATCGTTTAAAACTATTATCTCGACATCTTTACTAATACTTTTTATAAATTTTTTGGAATTATCAGTTAATGTGAAGGCTTTATTTTTTGTTAAGTCTAAACTCAGGTCAAATTTATTACCTAAAAGGTTAAAAATCATATTTAAAAAAACTGTGCATGCTAAAACGATAACCATGACAATATTCGAGACGCTAGCATGTATAAAATTCCTGGTTTTAAATTTATTTTTAATATCTTTAAAAAAATCACGAATACTTTTTCTACTTTTATTTTTTTGCATATATAATACTTAAACTCCCAAATTTGATTTACAAATTTACTTTAAAAAAATTATGACCATCTTCTTTTTTCAAAAAACCTAACCGTAAAAAAAAGAAATACAAAAATAACACTAATAAAAAATACAACATCCGAAAGCTCTAAAATGCCAGATGTAAAATTGCTATATTTTTGCATGAAGGAAATACTTGAAAGGAGTTTATTTACCGAAGAAATAGGTATGGATTTTGCTATTGTGTCTAGCAATAAAAAGAAGATTCCAACACCAAAGCTACTAGTAGCTGCAATAATCTGATTTTCTGTAATAGAAGATAAAAACAAACCTATTGATACAAATGCACTAGACATCAAAAATAATCCTAGAAAATTTCCCACAATAATACCAAAATTAGGTTTAGTAAAGAAAGAAATAATAAAAGTATAGATAAGAGTTACGGATTCACAAATTAGCACCATACATGTAGCTGATAAAAATTTGCCCAAAATAACAGAGGGTAAAGATATTGGGGCAGTAAACAGCAACTGGTCCGTCTTTTGTTTTTTTTCTTCACTCATTAACCGCATTGTTATTATCGGTACTAAAAACACCATAGCAGTAAACAAATTGCTAAAAGTGTACGATAAATCTGCAGAATTAGCCATCAAACAAGTTGCATAAAAACAAAAACCAGAATAAATAAAAAAAACAGTCAAAATTACATATCCAATTGCTGAAGTAAAATAAGAAAATAACTCTTTTTTAATTATAGAAATCATTTAGGTCCCCTCTATCTTTTTCCTTTCAATTATTCAATATTAGTCTTCCTGTCTTTTTGTATACTCATTTAATTTGTCAATTTCAAAAATACCTATTTATAACTGGCAATCAAGCAAAACACCTAAAACCAATGCATCCAAAGTAAACGTATAATTTTATACATAAACCAACCCTTCTTTAACATTTTCACCAAAAACAATTTCCTACCAAATCAATAACTAATTTGTCAGTTTTAAAAATACATCTTCCAAATTATTAGAAGATGCAACACCCGTTATGTTTAAAAGTGGCATAGAATTTTTAGCTAAAGCAAAAAAAATATTTCGGCGAACATCTTCATTATCAGCTTTTTCTAATTCTAAACTATATTCATAGATATCTTCTTTTTGCTTTTTACCTAAACTAACCTTTAAAACACCCTCCACATCTTTTAAAATAGCTCTTACTTTTTCTTTTTCACCCTCAATTTGTAGCAATAGTTTCTTAGTACTATTTAGTTTATTAATAAGGTTATCGGTTAAATCGTCTGCAATAATTTTACCCTTATTTATTATAACAACCCTACTACAAATCTCTTGAACCTCAGAAAGAATATGTGAAGACAAAATTACAGTATGACTTTTACCTAAACCCTTAATAAATTTTCTCATTTCAACAACTTGCCTAGGGTCAAGCCCAACAGAAGGCTCGTCTAATATCAATACAGGAGGGTCGCCCAAAAGAGCACCCGCTAGACCAATTCGTTGTTTATACCCCTTAGAAAGATTTTTAATTAATCTATTTTTAATATCTAAAATATCTACTTTTTTGCAAACTTCATCAATCGCTTTATTTTTATCATCAGATTTAACTTTTTTTAGATCATAAACAAAACCAAGATACGCTTTAACAGTCATATCTAAATAAAGAGGTGGAAATTCTGGTAAATATCCTATTTTTTTTCGGGCCTTCAAGGGCTCTTCTAAAATATCAAAACCATCAACAATTATAGTCCCCCTACCCGGTGATATATATCCAGCAATTATGTTTAAAGTTGTAGACTTACCCGCTCCATTAGGTCCTAAAAAACCTAATACTTCACCCTGCTTTACATTAAAATTTATATCATCAAGAGCCAGGACATTACCGTAACTTTTTACTAAGTTTTTTACTTCTACCATTAGTGCAAAAACAACCTTCTGAAAAACAAATACAAAATCTAAAATTACATAGACTCAGGTGCATCGATCTTAAATAAATTTAAAATATTTCTTATTACTATTTTAGTACACAAACAAACAAGGGCCCTAAATCTTGTACAGCTTTCATTTTCGCTTACTATTCTACATGAATTATAAAATTTATGAAACGCTGCACAGACATTAATTAAGAACTTTATAATCCTAGAAGGATCGCATTCTTTACATGCTAAAGTTACTTCTTCTGGATAAAAAAACAAAAGTTTTATTAAATCTTTTTCTTCTGCTTTTTTAATTATATCTGAACTAAAATTGTTAAAATCCTCAACATTTCGGTAATTTAAACCTATCCTTTTAAGTACACTACAAATTCTAGCATGTGCATACTTAACGTAATATACGGGATTTTCCATGTTTTTTTCTACGGCTAAACCTAAATCAAAGTCCATCTGAGAATTTGCATTCTTCATATTAAATAAAAATCTTGCAGCGTCTACTGGTATTTCATTCAATAAATCTCTTAAATTTATAGATTTACCAGTACGTTTGCTCATCTTTATTACCTTACCATCTTTAACTAACCTGACTAACTGAAATAAAATTATTTTTAACTTAGAGTCATCCAAACCAAGCGATTTTAACGCTGTGTGCATTCTTTCTACGTGTCCAGCATGGTCGGCCCCCCAAAGGTCTATACACAAATCAAAGTTACGTTTTAAAAATTTATTTCTATGGTATGCAATATCTACTAAGTAATAGGTTGGCACTCCGTTATTTCTAACTAACACCTCATCTTTTTCGGCTCCAAAACTGCTAGCTCTAAACCATAGTGCACCGTCTTTTTCATAAGTTAAATTTTTGTTTTTAAATTCATTGATCGTTTCTTCTACTTCTTTACTATCGTACAAAGATTTTTCACTAAACCAGGTGTCAAAATAAATATTATAACGTTCAAGATCAGCTTTCATTCTGTCTATATTTTTTGGTAAGGCAAAGTCGACTAAAGCCTTTTGACGGATTCTTTCAGGTTCATTTATGTACTTATCTTTGTAAGCACCGTAAAATTCTTTTGCTAAATCAATTATGTCTGCGCCTTGATAACAATCGTCGGGTAAAGCTGGGTTAGAGCTACTTTTGTTTATTAATTGCTGATACCTAATATCTAAAGAAAGTGCAAATTTTAAAATCTGATTTCCAGCATCATTTATGTAAAATTCTCTTTTTACATCGTAACCTGCATTGTTAAGAAGAGAAGCTAAGCAATCTCCAAATGCTCCGCCTCTTGCATTACCCATATGCATAGGGCCAGTTGGGTTAGCTGAAACATACTCAACTAAAACTTTTTGTCCCAAACCGATACTAAGCTTTCCATAATTTTCATCCTTTTCAAAAATATTTAAAAGTACTTGCTTATAAAATTCATTATTTAAAAAAAAATTTATAAATCCTGGACCGGCTACTTCGTATCTTTCAACAAAAAGATCATCAAAACTTGAATTTTTTAGAATGTTCTCTGCTATTTTTTTAGGTGACATATTGAAAATTTTTGCAGATATCATTGCTATGTTTGTAGAAAAATCTCCGTTTATTTTATTAGCAGGTACATCAATTAATATATCGGCTATGTTTATAGAAATATTAATATCACAGCTTAATTCTCTGTTTTTTATAGATTTTTTAATTCCCTCAAACAAAGCTGATCTTAAAGATTCTAACAAACTATCTACTTTTACCACTACGTTCACCTAAAGGCGCTAATACTTTTTAATTACAAAATAAACCAGTACCCTTTTATCATAAATTACGAAAAGTTGCAACACAAGGCGCTATTTTTAAAGGCAGTAATAAAACATTGAATTACTCTAATGAACAGAAAAATTTAATTATCAACTAATATAGATTTTTTTGTACAGACCGAACTAAGTAGTAGTTAAGAAACAGGTCTGTCTGCTTATCAATAGTTAAGCGCGCAATTTTTATCAAAACGTACTTTGATTTAATATCATGTAATTTAATAATATCTATCTAATTTTAGTACTGCTCTATACTAGACAGTTCCAAAACTTAATAAATAAACTAAAATTTTACCCTTTTGAATACAGTTAAATCAAAAATAATTAGAAAATTATTACCAAAAAATTGTTTTTTGGAATCTCTTTCACTGTGGTATTCATAAGATGTCACTTGTTAATTTATCTACTTTTAGTAAAGGCTGATGACGAATCTACTGTAGTTTTAGTAGTATATAATACATAAATATTTATTTATTGAATTGATGATTTTATTATAATTGTTGCATAAAAGCTTCATTAGGTCTAACATCAAGTAGTAGACTTCGTCTATGTGTTAAATCTGTATTTATTATAAATAGTTTGTATTTACGTTTATTAAAAGATTTGATTTAAGGCATATCTAAAAGAAATTTAATTAAATACTGACACACTTTAGGTAATTTACAATAATGTAAGGAGTAAGTCATATTTTAAAATTTATTTTTTATAATATGAAAAAGTACTGTAAAAAGAAGATATTCATATTTTCAATAATTTTGATAATTGTCTTAGCATCCGCCACTATTTTTTGCATAAATATTAATAGTAAAAAAGTTCCAGCAAATCCTATTTTAAACTCAAAAGAAAGTAACAATAAGATGGACGAAACAAATGAATTAGATAAAATACCTGGAGTTGCAAGTACGAATACTTCAGATGAAAGTGGCAATTCTAAAGACAATATCATTAGTGTAAATAGAAATAAGCCAAATGATAATAACAATAAAACAAGAAAAAAAATTAACTTAGGAGGGAAAAATAACACAAAAAACTGGAATGAAAAGTGTGATTGGAACTTAATATTATTAAACGATGATAACCCCATTCCAAAAGGAAAAGAGCAACCAGAACTTTCTTACTACGGCGGAGTAAAAGTTCATCCAGGAATTTTACCAGACCTAAAAAATATGATTGAATCTGCCAAGAAAGATGGCATAATTTTATGGATTTCTTCTTGTTATAGAAGTATAGAGAAACAAACAAATCTTCATAATAATAAAATAAATTATTATTTAAAAAAAGGTTATAGCAGAAAAGAAGCAGAAACTTTAGCTAGAAGAGTTGTGGCCGCGCCTGGAACTAGTGAACATAACCTAGGGATAGCCGTAGATTTTAATGGAGTATTAGATGATTTTTATAAGACAAAAGAATATGAATGGTTGATTAAAAATTCTACTAAATACGGTTTTATTTTACGGTACCAAAAAGAGAAGCAAAATATAACGAATAAAATCTATGAACCATGGCATTTTAGATATATTGGTAAAGTTCATGCAGAAAAATTAAAAAAACTAAATATGTGTTTCGAAGAATATGTGAAATATTTAAAAGCAAGAAAGTAATTTAAATTGTAATTTATTAAAATACTATAATTGTAAAAATGACTAACCTACTTATTAAAAAATCAGAGTATATTATTCATTTACTTGTTACTTAATTACATGCAGCATCAATAAAACCCTTAAGCAATGGTTGAATTTTATTTAGTCTGCTCTTAAACTCTACTATCTGTAAAAAAGAAAAAATAAGTAACTAAAAAGAAATAGTCCATATCTTAAAAAATTTAATTTCATCAAAAAACGAAGTATATTACCTACTTACTTTACTCGTTATTTGATTACACGAAGCACTAGCAAAACCTTTAAACAATGGGTTGAACCTTATTCATTCTGCTATAAAACTCTGTGTAAAATTATTCCGCAATTTACAAATAAATAACTAAGAAAAATTCAAAAAAATGACCTCTATATTAAAAAATATAATTTCATCAAAAAACCGAAGCATCTTATTTATTTACCTTATTTGTTACTTGATTACACGCAGCGTTAATAAAACCTTTAAACAGTGGGTGAGATTTGTTTGGTCTACTTTTAAACTCTGGGTGGAATTGTACTGCAACGAAAAAATCATTTTCAGGAATTTCTACTGCCTCAGCAGATGCTTCATCCTCTGAGTAAGCGGAAATAATCATGCCGTTGTTTTCAAACAAATCTTTGTAATCCAGATTAAAATGATATCTATGACGGTGTCTTTCTGAGATTTTTATACTTCCTGAATATAATTTCGAAATTAAAGTATTTGGTAATAATTTACAATTTTTTGCACCCAAGCGCATTGTCCCGCCTAACATAACTGTACCTTTTTGTGGTGGCACTAGGTGTACAACTGGATTTTTAGTTTCACTTAAAAATTCTGTAGATGTTGCATCTTTTAAATCTAAAACATTCCTTGCAAACTCAATAATTGCTACTTGCATCCCCAAACATATTCCAAAAAAAGGAATATTATTTACTCGAGCATACTGTGTTGCAATAATCTTACCCTCAACACCGCGACTCCCAAATCCACCTGGAACTAGTATCCCTTGGACGTCTGCCAATTCTTCACTAACGTTTTCCTTCGTTAGTGACTCAGCTTCAATCCACTTAAAATTTACACAAACAGAATTTTCATACCCACCGTGCTTCAATGACTCTAATACAGAAAGATAGGCATCATGCAAATGAATATATTTTCCAACAATAGCTATGTTTACTGACTTTTTCAAAGATTGTATTTTTTTTACCATATTTCCCCAATTAATTAAATCTTTGGTGCAGTCGTTTTTGAGCCCCAGTTCCCTACAAACTATGCTAGAAAAATTGCTATTTTCAAGCATTAAAGGTGCCGCATATAAACTAGAGACCGTAGTGTTTTCAATTACACAATCAAGTTTAACATTGCAAAACAAAGAAATTTTTTTCTTAACATCTTCGCTTAATGGACATTCACATCTAGCTACAATAATGTCTGGATTAATCCCTAAAGAGCGCAACTCTTTAACTGAATGTTGCGTAGGTTTAGACTTTTGTTCACCAGAACAACCAATGTACGGAATCATCGTTACGTGCACAAAGATACAATTATCAGAACCAACTTCTAAGCCAATCTGACGAATAGCTTCTAAGAATGGTTGACTTTCAATATCTCCAGTTGTACCGCCAATCTCAGTTATAACAATGTCCGATTCAGACTTTTCTCCAACAGAATATATACAACGCTTTATTTCATATGTTATATGAGGAATAATTTGCACAGTTTTACCTAAATAATCGCCATTTCTTTCTTTATTTATTACATTCCAGTAAATTTTACCTGTCGTAAGATGCGAATATTTATTTAAACCCTCATCAATAAATCTCTCATAATGGCCAAGATCAAGGTCAGTCTCTGCACCGTCCTCCGTTACGAAGACTTCTCCATGCTGATACGGATTAATCGTCCCTGAGTCTACATTAAGATACGGATCTATTTTTTGTGCAGCAACCTTATACCCCCTAAATTTTAAAAGCCTTCCTAAAGAAGCAGCAGTTATACCTTTACCTAGTCCAGAAATTACCCCACCTGTGACAAAAATATACTTCAAAGCTCAAAATTCCTTTTATAAAAATAAAAAAACAAAAAACACGCACAAACGAAAAGTTTGATGTTAAACGCTTAAAAATTTTATATCGCAATTTTATCATATTTCCTTACTGTTTTCAATAAATAAACATTGCCGGCAGTGCTAAAAGTGTAGATTGACAGATAACACATTGTGGGCATCACGTTAAAAAAGATTTCAAAAACCAATTTTTTAGTAACAATCTCTACCTGTTTTTTGAGTTAACTTCCTCAGAAGAGGTAAAATACCAAACTATCTATTAAGACTTAGCAATGCCACATTGCTAAAGTAGCATATATCAAAAATATAGAGTTATTAGCGAATACATAACCAAAACAATGTAAGTGGTTTCCTACTAAATGTAATTCTTACTAACAAAGCGAAAAAGTGTTGTAGGAATAGCGAGCATATTTCTTATATTGTAAAGGGTAAGTCTGTTGTTAAGTCAATACTTATTTAAACTTGTGTAAAAATTTAATATCAGTAAAAAATTTCAAAATTATCTAAAATTAAGTTTTTTAATAAATTGTAATTTTCTATTATCTATGAGTTATTGTCACTGCTATATAGTATACTAGATAAGATTTAAAGAGTCAGAAAAGGCAAATATACGTACATATTAATCTTGTTTTTTAAAATATTTTTTGTGTATCTATGTTCACTCAAAAAATTTAATTTATGTCAATTTTTTATAATTACTAATATAAAAACGCTCAAAAAAATAGAAGCAAATATGTCTTTCTTTTTAAAAACTAAAGGTTCGTACTCCGTTCTATCTTTACCTGTATAACATCTGCACTCCATTGCAATTACTAAACTTTTAGTTTTATTTAGTAAGCACATTAAAGTAGGAATCATTACAAACACTAAGCTTTTTATCCTGTTAATTAAATTTCTGCTGTAGAAATCTGCACCTCTAACTTTTTGTGCGTCTATTACTTTATTTACCTGCTCAATTACCATCGGTATTAGTCTTAAAGATAATGTAATTATCAATGCTAAATCGTTTACTGGTAATTTAAAAATCTTAAATGGTTTTAACATCCATTTTATAGATTTTGTTAAAGACGTCGGAGTAGTAGTAAAACTAGTAAGAGAACTTATTAAAACTAATAATAACATTTTAAAAGATACAACAAGGCAATCTATTAATGTGTTTATTGGTAAGGGTATACCGTGAAACTTGTAAAACATTTCGCTACTATCAATAGAAATTAGCCTAAATATTAAACTTATAATTAAAGTCGGTAAAAATAACTTTGTGTTTTTTAAATATACATTTAATTTTATTTTTGAAATAAAAATTAAAATAACAAAAAAAGCAATTAATAATAAATAAGAAAAAATGTTTTTTATAAAAAAAATACATGATGAATAAATAATGCAAAAAAACAATTTTAATCTAGGGTCTAACCTATGTATAATCGAATCTTTATGTATATATTTTCCAATTGTAAAATCTTTTAACATGTTTTTAAATTAAACTATTTTTCTCTAATAAGCCAAAAATAATATTTACGATATCATCTGTATCTTTAAAAATTTCTTTATTTAAATTACATATGTTGTATCCCTTATTTTTTAAAGATACTAAAACTTTAGATGGCTCTGCAAGGTAAGGATAAATAAATTTTAAATTCTTATCTAAAAAAATATCTTTAGTTTCACAAAAAGCGCTTAATGTACCGTTATTTAAAATCAAAATTTTATTTGCATATTTCAAAATATCTTTTAAATCGTGAGTAACTAAAATTACAGTGGCCTTACTTTCTTTATTATATTTTTTTATATTCTCCAGAATCACTTTACTTGATATATTATCTAACCCAGCAGTAGGTTCATCTAAAAGTAAGATTTTTGGTAACATGGCAATTATTCCTGCAATCGCCGCTTTCCTTTTTTCTCCACCAGAAATTTTGTTTAACGGAAAGATTAGTTTTTCTTCACTTAAGTTTACAAATCTTATGGCATCTAAAACTCTATTTTTAATTTCATTAGGGCTAAGGCTCATATTTTTTAAAGCAAAAGCTATATCTTCATATAAAGTTTTTCCAAAAAGTTGTTCCTCTGGGTTTTGAAATACTACACCTATATTAAAACGATTTTCCCTTTTTTCTTTTAAGTACTTAAAAACATTAATGTTATTTATAAGTACTTCTCCGCAAGATGGCTTTAAAAGACCAGAAATCATCTTTAATAAAGTAGATTTACCTGAGCCATTTTCTCCTATTATTCCTAGAAAATCACCAGGAAATATTGAAAAATTTACATTATTTAGTGTTATTAACTCTTTATTAGTACTGTTTTTCCATTTAAAAGTTAAATCTCTGGCCTTAACTGCTAACATGATTAATATATTACTATAAAGTTTAAATTTGTGTTAGTGCTTTGCTTAGTAGGCAGTACTAAAAGCTGATAGATGTAAAAGCATGTGAGAATTTTTGTCCAAAAGGAGTGTTAGTAAAAAGCTAAGAATAGAATTTAATATATATATAAAATATATCTATGCAAATTTTGCAGATATAATTACACGAATAGGCAATGCTAAAAGTGCATAGATAACAAAAATTACTACTTAAGTTAAACAGAAAAATTGAATTCTCGACTGACATTAGATGTTTTGTACAAACCGAACTAAGTAGTATTGTGGCAAAAGTTTTGTCTGCCTACATGTAGTTAAATATACGGTGTTTATTAAACCATATTTTGAATCTTCTCCTTTTTCCATGTTCTATAATTCAACACATATATCTGCTTTTAGCACTGCCCTTAGTAACCGTACTACAAGAAGTAACGACAAATATTGTAATAGAGATAAATACAATAATCATATTTTTCTTTAGAGAATGAATTAATGCTAATCCAAAAATTTTATAAAAACTTTTGCAGCACTTTATCTTTGTTTATTTTTTTTATTGAATATTTTTATACTTGTAACATTTTTATGTTAACTGAATCTAAAATAAAAGTTCAATTAATAACTAGCAAATAAAATTTATAACATTAGTTTAGATTCCTTATTTAACATTATTTCTAGCTCTCTTATGCAATCATTTGCATTTAAAATATTAATTGGTAAATTAAGTCCCTTATTTTTAAGTTTTTTTACAAGCTGAATTATTTCTGGAGTATCTATTTTATATTTTTTTAGTAAAAAATCATTATAAAAAAGCTCTAGGGGAGAAATATCCAAAACAATCTTACCATCTTCCATATATAGTACTCTGTTGGTACACAACGTCTCTTCTACGTTGTGTGTAACCATAATAATTGTGGTACCATGTTGTTTATTCAATTTACGTATAATTTTTAATATTTTATTTCTGCTTTTATAATCTAACATCGAAGTTGATTCATCCAAAATTAAACACTCTGGATGCATAGCTAAAACACCGGCTATTGCAACTCTTTGCTTTTTTCCACCAGAGAGTTCCTCTACTAGCGAATTTTTATAATTTACCATATCAACAAGACTTAAAGCTTTATCTACTAGTCTATTTATTTCTTCTGGTCTTACTTGCAAATTTTCAAGTCCAAATGCAATATCTTCTTTAACGACGCTATTAACAATTTGCATGTCTGGGTCCTGTAAAACCATTCCTACTTTAGATCTAATTTTAAAAAGTTCATTTTTGTTTTTTGTATTTATGCCATCAATAAATACGTCTCCTTTAGAAGGTAACAAAAGAGCATTTAAGTGTTTTACAAAAGTAGACTTACCAGCACCATTTTTACCCAAAATGGCAACAAATTCACCTTTATTTATTTTTACACTAATTTTATCTAATATTTTTATGCGGCAGGATTCATCATTTTTTTCAATAGAATCTGCAAAAAAAGATAATTTATCCACATTGATTAGTAATTTATTTTCATTTTTTATATCTAACATATTATATTTATTAATTAAAATTAGTACTTATAAACACCTAATAATGGAGAAATTAAGTTTTTTCTATTTAAGGGTATTCAATTTTAAAATTTAAGTAGACACTCATTACTCTAGAATTAATTTTTGAATTTTATTTTGCTGTTAAGTCTAAAAAATTCTAACTATTTATTAATAATATCTTAAGTCTTAAGATACAACGGCAAAACTAGTAAACTATAGTATATTTTAAGAAACTAAAGTAAAAATAAAAACACTATTAAATATATGCAACAAAAAATAACTTATGGCGGTGCTAAAAGTGAATAGATAACATCGAATTACTACTCTTAAACAGAGAAATTTAATTTTCGACTGACACTAATTTTTTTGTACAAACCGAACTAAGTGGTGGTAGTAGTAAGACAATGGGTTGTCTGCTTATCGATAGTCAAGTGCGCGACTTTTACAAAAACACACTCTGAATTTCATATTACATAATTTAATAACACTTATCTGATTTCAGCACTGCCTAAATTATATTTGCATTTCTAAAAATTGAATATTAACTATACTGAATATACCTCATTAAATATTTTTACATTAAAATACTGCTAAAACTTCCAATTTAGCTAACTGATGGGCAACGCCAATAGCAGATTTACGCAAGATAATGAAAGAAAGACGTATTTAAAAAATTAATTAAAAACTAAATTTCTCTACAATTTAAAATTAACTTAAAATGACCAACAAATCAAACAAATAGCAACCCGCAATTCACATCTTTTTACCGACTATATTTTTCCACCACACTTAATAAACTTTTGAGCCTGATACATATATAAAATAAAACTTATTATACAAAAATAGAGTCAATAGAAACTATACTAATTAAATTAAAATGCATTTTCTGTACTTATTATATCTGTTTTCATATAGTCTTTTAAAGCATCTGGAATTAAAACTGAACCGTCTTTTGTTTGATAATTTTCTAAAATTGCCGCAAGTGTACGTCCTACAGCAAGTCCAGACCCATTTAGAGTGTGTACAAAAGCATTTTTGCCTGTTTTAGAGTCTCTGTATTTTATATTGGCACGTCGGCTTTGAAAATCTGAAAAATTTGAACACGAAGAAATTTCGACATAACGATTATATGACGGCATCCAGACTTCAATATCATATGTTTTAGATGCACTAAAACCTAAGTCACCGGTGCAAAGAGTTACGACTCTGTAAGGCAATTTTAAAATTTTTAATACGAGTTCAGCTTCATTAAGTAAAGTTTCAAGCTCGTTTTCAGAATCTTCTGGACGAGTAAACTTAACAAGCTCAACTTTATTAAACTGATGTTGACGTACAATACCTCTTGTATCTCTTCCGGCTGAACCTGCCTCTGCCCTAAAACAAGCCGAGTAAGCACAATATTTAATTGGTAAATCTTCTTCCTTAATGATCTCGTTAGAATGTAAATTAGTAACGGGCACCTCGGCTGTTGGAATCAAGTAATAATCTGAATTTTCTAATTTAAAAGCGTCCTCTTTAAATTTTGGTAGCTGACCCGTCCCCGTCATACTTTTACTATTAACAATGTAAGGAGGCAAAATCTCTTTAAAGCCGTTTCTAGCGTGAGTATCTAAAAAAAAGGTTATTATGGCCCTTTCAAGCTTTGCGCCTAACCCTTTTGCTACTGTAAAACGTGAGCCAGTAATTTTACTAGCTCTTTTAAAGTCTAAAATGCCTAAATCTGTGCCTATGTCCCAATGTGGCTTTGGGTTAAAATCAAAATTAGGTATATTGCCAACTTTTTTAATTTCTAAATTATCAGCATCAGATTTTCCCACGGGAATATCCTCAGACGGCACATTGGGTATACCTAAAAGAATACTATTTTCTTTCTCTAAAAGTTCTGTCACTTTCACAGAATAACTAGATATTTCATCTGAAAGCTTTTTTAGATCTTTAAATGTATTTTCTATGTTTTTATCTTCTTTTTTTAACGCGGATATGCTTTTATTAATTTTGTTCTGCTTAAAACGAAGGTTTTCTAAAACCTCCATGGTTTTTCTACGTTCCTCGTTTATCTCTAACACGTTTGAAACTACGTTACTAAAGTCTTTACCTCTTCTATTAAGTAAAGAGACAACTTTCTCTTTCTCTGCTTTTATTTTCTTTAGGTCTAACATGCGCTGCACTCTCCTTTTTTATTACAACGTAATTATACATGATTTATATTTGTATATTTAATTGTTTTTATAAAAATTTTTTTAGAAAATTTTAAAAAACATCTTGTAAATTTTAATAATATGCTTTATACTTAGAATACTATGTAGTGTTTTGCTATATAAATTGTTGCATGATTACAATTTTTTCGGAGAGGATTGGAGACATGGATTTTAGGAAGAAGAGTGCAACGATTTTGTTTGGAGTTATGGTTTTAGGTATTAGTTCTTCAATGTTGGTAAGTGCGATTGATAAAACTAGTAATTTTGAGAATAAAACTTTACAAATTGTTAGCGATAACAGTATAAAGGACGATGACACTTTAGCTTCAGATTTAAAAAATGAGAACGAATATTCGTTTTTGTACACTGACAATACTAATAGAAACGCTAATTCCCAGGCTCTTGGAGAAAATAAAACAAATGACGAATTGCTTTTTATTGATCATACGCCAGAAAATAAGGTTAAGTCAGGGTTAAGCAGAAATGTGAAAATAGCGTTAGGATCTGCATGCGGTTTATCTGGTACAGTAGGTTCCATCTATGCTGTTAAGAAGTTTGTAGTAGATAAAAAAGCTTCTAAAGAAGGTATTCAGAATCAAGGAAATCAAGAACAACAAGGTAATGAAAAAAAAGAGGAGAATTTGGGAAACAATAGCCAAGGCAGCGGTACTAGTGATACTATTGATGAGAATAAAAACGGAGCAAATACCCAGGAACCGATTTCAAAAAGTTCAGAATTAAATTCGGAAAAAGTCTTAAGTTCTAAGATCATTTCGCTGAAAGGGTTATTAGGTTTAATTATTTTTGGAGTCCTAGTAACATTGGCTATAAGATTTAAGAACAGCGAAAGTTCAAAAGAAGGCCCCTATAGCTCTAAAGAAAATTCTGAGAAAAAAGTGATGGATAAAGACTTAATTCTTAACATTGGTAAAAACTTAATTCTTGACAAAGAAAAAACGGAAAAAGAAATCAATAAAACACTTAACGACGGCATTGGTACAGCTAATTTTGACGCTATTATGGAAGTATTTAACCTTGATAATGTAGAGCAGGCTGAAACCTTAAACAGATTTGTAGTAAATAAGAAAGCGAAAGAAGCTGCTGAATATTTGAGCGGAATTTATAATGAAAGGTTCGAAACTTTTAAAAATTCAAAAGATTCAGTAGCAGAAGGAAGAAGTAGTTGCATAAACTTACTTAGATGTATCAAGGACTTAGTATCTAAAATAAAAAATGTGTTCGAAGGTCGTGAGATACAATACGTGGACGAAGACTTAACTAGTATGTATGAGTTGGGAATGAAAATTGTAGAATGGATGTTTGATGTTGATAGAAAAACAGCTTTTAGTTTTGTTGAAGCTGTAAAAGATGGTAATTCAAAAGCGGCTTTTGGTATTTTGCTTTCTTACTACGAGGCTAAGTTAAAGCAAATAAAAGTACAAAAAGATGAATTAGAAAATTTAGGTATTAGTGTTAGAAAAGCGAAAGAACTTTTAAAAAAATATTTTTCTCTTATTGAAGATGTGGAAGTTAGCGATGAAGACTTTGATGATTATAATAATAAAATAGCTTCTTTGAATAGTCGTATTATTAATTTGAATTTAGAATGTTAATAATATTGATGCTTATCGTAAATAGTTTTTACACATTTTTTCGTAACCACTAGTATACTGAACCTGTAAAGTAGCTTTGTTTTATTAAACTTAAGGGAGTAAACGAATGAAGAAATACAGGGTAGGTATACTAGGTGCAACGGGTACTGTAGGGCAAAGGCTATTAAGTTTACTTAATGGCCACCCATGGTTTGTTGTAACTGAACTGGGTGCAAGTAGCAACTCTAAGGGGAAAACATACGAAGAGGCGGTATTTGAGCGTTGGATTTTTAATAGCCAAATACCGGAAAATGTGGGAAATATAGTTCTTAAAGACGCGGTAAAAGATGCAGAAGTTATAGCCAAGAATGTAGATTTTGTTTTTTGCGCAATAACCTTACCTAAGGAAGAAACAATAGAACTGGAGGAAATGTATGCGAAGCTTGAGTGCCCAGTCGTTTCTAACAATAGCGCGAACCGCTTGGTTTCGGATATACCGTTGATATTACCGGAAATTAATCCTCAACATTTAGATATTATTCCAGCGCAAAAAAAGCGACTTGGTACAAAACGAGGATTTATCGCAGCTAAGCCAAATTGTTCTTTGCAAAGTTATGTACCCGCGATTTTTCCTATTTTAGAATTTGGAGTTAGTGAAGTCTTGGTATGTACTTACCAAGCAATATCGGGTGCAGGAAAGACCTTTGAGACTTTTCCAGAAATGGTAGATAACATAATCCCTTATATTGAAGGTGAGGAAGAAAAATCTGAATTTGAGCCACTTAAGATTTTCGGTAATATTGAAAATAGTAAAATTGTTAATGCAAGTGGTCCTATTTTCAGTGCACAATGCACAAGAGTACCAATTACAGACGGCCATACTGCATGTATTTTTGCCAAATTAAATAGAGATGTTTCTTTAGAACAAATAATAGAAAAATGGAAAAATTATGAAAACCCAATTGTAAAATTTAATTTACCATCAGCGCCGAAAAACTTTTTGACGTATTATGATGAAAAAGATCGGCCACAAATAAAATTAGACCGAGATTTAGAAACTGGTATGGGAATAGCAATTGGCAGGTTACGTAAAGATAGTTTAAGTAATATAAAATTTGTTAGTACATCACATAATACTATTCGCGGTGCAGCTGGAGGTGCCATTTTGCTAGCAGAATTATTATGTGCGAAAGATTATATTTAAAATTTGAAAATTTTGTATACAATAACGACATTTCTAATAGATAAATATTTCTTAAACAGTAGTTTAACTAATAATAATAATAAGTTCTAGTAGATCGATTGATATTATGTTTCTTCATGAGTTTTCAAAACAAAAATTAAGTGGAGAATGTTAATGAAAAATTGGCTTTTGAGATCTAAATTACTGTAAATTTCATGTGGTGTTATTCGCTAATTTACTTATCTTTAATAATGCGAACTTAGTCTAGTTTTGTACAACTTTTATCTTACTTTCTACCATATGGAGCACGCAATAATATAGAGGTTAACTGTTGTTAATCTACATAATTTCTATACTTTCTTACAGTTAACATAAAACAATTTTTTTAAACTTTTATATTATCTTTAGTTTTTTCCCTTATAATAAAACGTATGGGAGTACCTACTAAATCAAAATTTTCCCTTAACTGATTTTCAATATACCTTTGGTAAGAAAAGTGAAATAATTTTTCAAAATTAACAAAAAATACAAAAGTTGGCGGTGCACTAGAAGCTTGTGTAATATAAAAAATCTTAAGCTTTTTACCTTTATGTGTTGGAAGAGGAACTTTTGCAATAGTTCTTGCTAGAAAATTATTAAGCGTACTGGTAGATATCCGGGAACGACACGCCAAATTTACAGAATTAATAAGTGGAAAAATATCGTTAATTTTTTGCCCAGTTTTAGCAGATATAAAAGTTATTGGTGAATATTTAACAAATGCAAAATCCGTAGCAAGGCGATCTTTGTAAATTTTCATAGTGTACATATCTTTTTCAACAAGATCCCACTTATTCGCAACTATTATTAACCCTTTACCAGAATTTAGAATAAACTCAACAATTTTGGAATCTTGTTCAGAATAGCCAGAAGTAACATCTAAAATTAAAAGACAAACGTCGCTTCTTTCAATTGCCATCTTTGAACGCAGTACACTATACTTTTCTAAATTATCATCAATTTTTTTCCTTTTTCTTATACCGGCTGTATCTATAAAAGTGTAAGACCCAAAACTATTACTTAAAGTGACGTCTAGACTATCCCTCGTTGTTCCGGGGAGATCAGTTACTATACAACGTTCTTCATTAAAAACTTTGTTAACAAAAGAAGATTTACCCGCATTTGGTCTACCAACCACAGCTACTTTTATACTAGCGTCAATGTTTTCGTCACTATTACTATTACTAAATTTTGAAAAATTAATTAATGAACACACAATATCTAGTAAATCACCGGTTCCATGACCATGAGCGGCAGATACACTAACGGGCTCACCAAAACCTAAAGAATAAAACTCATATACATTTAAGTCATTGCAACCTACGGTGTCGCATTTGTTTACACATAAAACAACAGGCTTTTGACTTTTTTTTATTATAAAAGCTATTTCTTCATCAAGTCTAGTTAATCCCTCTTTAACATCTACTACAAAAATTACAACATCCGACTTTCTTAAGCTGTAATTAACTTGGCTTTTAGTCTGGCTGTAAACAACATCTGGTGGGTCTGTACAAAAACCACCAGTATCTATTAACTTAAACTTTTTCCCACACCAAACAACTACACCGTCTACTGCGTCCCTGGTTGTTCCAGCAATGCTAGAAGTTACGGCGATCCTCTTACCCGTCAACCTATTGAACAAGGCCGATTTCCCAACATTTACTCTACCAACTATAGCGACAACTGGCAAACACACAAAAAACCTCAAAAATCCAAATACACTACAAATTAACACTTAACAGATTAATTTTAACAAAATATCCTCGTGTTTTCAACACCAAATTATTACGCAACCATATGTCCACTTCAACTTACTACTAGGACGATCGCCGCCAGTCTTTAGAAAAGGCCGCTTGATTCATCGCTGCTTTCACCCATGTTTGATTTTCCGTCATTGTCTTCTGGAGGTAGTGGGACTGAATTTTTTCTGATTAAACTTTTCTTAACTTTTTCATTGAGTTCTTCATTAACACCAAATCTTTCAAAATCATTTATAATCATTTCAAAACATCGCAAAATCAAACCAACAGGTGGCAAAGCTAGATCGCTGAACATCTTAAAATCAGTGTATATCCATCCTCCTATACTGTTAGGTTTCGTTTTTACTTTCAGTAATTTAGATACATTCCACAAAAGCAAAGCCAGTCCTATAAAATGAAATACAATCATACCTGTAATTGCAGCTTTGGACTCGACGTCAAGATCTCTACCGAGCTTACTACTCACCATGTCTCGAAGCTGAGGAATATAGCCCGCTGCACCAATAGCACCATACAAAAAATTATAAATCTTTTCGTCTTCTTCAAGTTTCTTCTGTAACTCCCTTGCTTCAATTTCAGTGTCGTCAAGTTTCTTCTGTAACTCCCTTACTCCAATTTTAGCGCCCTCAAGTTTCTTCTGTAACTCACTAACCTGGCTTTCTAGTACTTCTTTAGTGCCGTCTTTAGAAACAATAGGTGCCTGTGCTTGACCACCTGCTTCGTTCCCAGAACTGTCTCTCTTAAACCGTCTCACGCTCTCATCCGCTCCAATTCCTATACCACTGCCCAAAGCCACCGTACCCAATCCTTTAGCTACATCAACAGCAAAGCTAGAACCTGAACGTTTGGCTGGATTCTGTGCCGTTATATCCTCATTCGCTATATATTGGTATTCTTTAACCGTGTCTAATTTTGTGTTCTCATTACCTTCGTCATCGTTCTCTACTTTCTTGTCGCGTTCGTCTACAGCCGTGACCTTCTCAGACTCATCCTCAATAGCCTCTGTTACCTCATTAGCTGCGTGCACTCCGGAATTACCCAACAGTGTAACTGCCATAGACCCACACAACAAAACCGAACTGAGTTTTTTACCCAGATTTAACATACCAGCCCCCCAACAAAAAACTCGATTCTATTTATTATATCAAATATATTTCAAATAAACATAAATACTAACGCAACCGTGTTAAACTAATCCCTTAGATTTATTTTTATACCCTAAATAAAAAAAGGACGTATTTATTTGTGAAAAATTTAATAAAAAGAGTTTTAAAAGCTTTGGAAAAATATAATATGATTAGAAGCGGGGATTCTATTTGTGTTTTTGTTTCTGGCGGTAAAGATTCCTTAGTGCTTTTGTATTTACTTTCAAAAATAAAAAGATTTTACCATAAAAATTTTAGTATTATAGCTATAACTCTTGATATGTGTTTTAACAATACATTTCAGGACTATTCGGAAATAAAAAAATTTTGTGAAAACTTAGGTGTACCGTACTACGTTAAAAGATCTCCTTTGTGGGAGATAATATTTGTAAAACGCAAAGAAAAAAGTCCGTGCAGTTTGTGCTCTAAAATGAGAAAAGGTATATTAATTAACGAAGCTTTAAACTTAGGGTGCAACAAATTGGCTCTTGGGCATCACAAGGACGATGCGGTTGAAACATTACTTTTGAATTTATTCTATAACGGAAATTTTAAGTGCTTTTCTCCAATTACTTATCTATCCAGAAAAAAAGTTACTATGATCCGTCCTTTGTTCTTTTGTAACGAGCTGTCTGTAAACAATTTTGCAAAAAAGATATCTATACCAATATTAAAAAATAAATGTCCTGCAGATGGTATTACTAAAAGGCAAAAAATAAAAGAGTTACTAAATATGCTTGAAAGTGAACTTCACACTGATGTTAAAAAAGCCCTTTTTAATTCGATTTTAAATTCTGAAAACGGTGGTTTATATTGTTCCCACAAACAAATAACAAGTAGTTTAGATGTCAAAAATAAAAATTCAGATTTAGACAATGCTAAAAATACATAGATAACATAAAATTAATATACATTTATTAACACAAGAACTGGGATTTTAGTCACTTCTCTGAATATTAATCTTTCGTATTATTATAATCATAATTGAACTCGCGTTTTCCAAAAGATGTCTTTTTTTCCGGCAGTGCTAAAAATAGGTAAATTAACAAATAATAATTTAATGTACATATAAGCAAGAAAGATCTCAAAAACCAATTTTTTAGTAACAATCTATATCTGCTTTTTTGGTTGACTACCTCAGAAGAGGCAAAATACCAAACTATCTATTAAGATTTAGCACTAACCTTTTTCCCTTTACTAAATCTATTTTTAACTTTTTTTAACCGCATTTTGGGCTATCTTTTACATTTATATTTCAACATATCTATTTACTTTTATTACTGCCCCAGAATTTTTAGCGTTGATGTTGTGCAAGAAAAAGTAGTACAATTATGCGTATTAATGTGGAAGGACGGTACAACACGGGGACTCGGAATTAGTGTTTAGTCCCGAAAGTTGCAGAAAGAGCATAACTTGCCTGGCGTAAGCTTGTGATGTACACTTTTTAGTAGCAGTGATTTTTTGTTTTAGTCAATGTGTTTAGCTGCTATCTGGTTTTATTTCTATTTACGTATAGATAGGTAAGTTACTGCTATTACTACTGAATGTTGAACCAGGTGTGTACTTTAGCAGTTGACAGAGTTACACTATTTCCTGAGATTGCCGTTATACTTTTTCTAATTGTTAAATAGCTACGCCAAAATTAAAGAAATTAATCCTATTTGTATTTGTACAAATTTGTAACCGGGTTATCTTTAGCATATTCTAATAGAAAGAAAAAATTATAAAATGGATTTTAAATTAAAATCTAATTTTTCGCAAAAAGGCGATCAAGTTAAAGCTATAGAGGAGATAACTCGCGGTTTAAATAGTGGACTTAAAGAACAAACTTTGCTAGGTGTTACCGGCTCTGGCAAGACTTTTACCATGGCTAATATTATAGCAAATGTGCAAAGGCCAACTTTGGTATTAGCACATAATAAAACCTTAGCGGCTCAACTATGTTCTGAGTTTAAGTCATTTTTTCCAGAAAATGCAGTTGAATATTTTGTTTCTTATTACGACTATTATCAACCAGAGGCATATGTTGCCGCTACCGATGTTTATATAGAAAAAGATGCAGCAATAAACGAAGAAATAGATAAACTAAGGCATTCAGCAACAGCGGCACTTTCTGAAAGAAGAGATGTAATAATAGTCGCTAGTGTTTCTTGTATTTATAGTCTTGGCGACCCGATAGATTACCGTACAATGGTTATATCTTTAAGACCAGGAATGACTAAATCTAGAGATGATATTTTAAAACAGTTAGTTAAACTCCAATATGAAAGAGTGAATACATCGCTTAGTCGTAATCAGTTTAGGGTAAGAGGAGATATTATTGAGGTTTTTCCTGCTGTTTCTACAGAAAGCGTAGTAAGAATAGAATTTTTTGGTGATGAAATAGATAAAATAACGGAGCTTAACTCTACAACATATAGCTTTAAGGCAAGTTTAAAACATATTGCGATTTATCCGGCCTCGCACTATATTGTTCCGGAAGAAAAGCTCAAAGTTGCAATCAAAGATATAGAAAAAGAGTTGGCCGAAAGAGTAGAGTATTTTAAGAGCAAAAATAAATTAGTAGAGGCTGAAAGAATATTAAAAAGAACAAAATACGACATTGAGATGCTTTCTGAGATCGGATTTTGTAAAGGAATAGAAAATTATTCTAGAATAATATCTAAAAGAAAACCTGGAGAAGCACCTTTTACTCTGTTTGACTACTTCCCTAAAGATTATCTAATTTTTGTAGATGAATCTCATGTTACATTACCTCAAGTAAGGAGTATGTATGCAGGGGATAGGGCACGCAAGGAAAACTTAGTAAATTTTGGGTTTAGACTTCCTTCAGCTTTTGATAATAGACCTCTTAATTTCGATGAATTTTACAGCAAAATAAATCAGATTGTTTTTGTTAGTGCGACACCAGGAGATTTTGAAAAAGAAAGAAGTCAGCAAATAGTCGAGCAGGTCATACGACCTACCGGACTTCTTGACCCTGAAGTAGTGGTTAAGCCGGTTGAAGGTCAGATCGAAGATTTAGTATCTGAAATTAACACTAGAATAGATAAAAATGAAAGAGTATTAGTTACTACTCTTACTAAAAAAATGGCAGAAGATTTATCTAATTATCTTTCAAATCTAAGTATAAAAGTTAGATATATGCACTATGGTATAGATACAATTGAACGCATGGAAATTATTAGAGATCTACGTCTAAAAAAATTCGACGTATTAATTGGCATTAATTTGTTGCGTGAAGGCTTAGATATTCCGGAGGTTTCCTTAGTTGCTATTTTAGATGCAGATAAAGAAGGATTCCTTAGATCTGAACGCTCTTTAATTCAAACTATAGGACGTGCCGCTAGAAATGCTAATGGCAAAGTTATTATGTATGCGGATTCTGTTACACCATCTATGGAAAACGCTATTAAAGAAACCCTCAGACGTCGTGAAATTCAAATTAAATATAATAAAGAAAACGGTATTGTTCCAAAAACTATAGTTAAAGATGTTGCGGATATTTTAGAAATATCGTCAAGGGATGAATTAGAAAAAAGCAAAAATAAAAAACTTAGCAAAACTGAAAAAGAAAAATTGATAGCGGCTTTAACTAAAGAAATGAAAAAGGCATCCAGATTATTGGAATTCGAATATGCTGCTGTTCTCAGAGATAAGATTGATAGTTTAAAAGAAGGATGAGTTTACTTATATGACAATACTAAAAATGCACAAATAATCATAAATGTAATTCATAAACAAAAGAGGCAGTGCTAAAAGCAGATATATATTATTAAATTATATAATGTAAAATTAAAAGTACGTTTTGGTAAAAATCGTGCGTTTGACTATCGATAAGCAAGCATAAAAACCCATCTTAACTACTACTTATTCCGGTTTGTACAAAAAATTTAGTATCAGTCGAAAATTAAATTTCTCTGTTTATGAGTAATAATTCAATGTTATCATCTATGCACTTTTAGTACTTCCTATATTTTAAATATTGTAATATAAATTTTTGACTCGTAATTAGTAATCAATATTTTTTCAGAAATTAAAGAAATATGGAGTCTAGTAATTATTTCCATTTTTTATTTAAAAGATTTTTGTCGAGCGCGCAGATATAATTAACGGACGCACCGGAAACAAAAAATGTCTAAAAGTTTCCGGCGCGTCCAAATATTATATCTGCGCGCTCTATAAGCTTAATAACAAATTAAAGTCAAACGTAGTTTAACATAGAAAAAATTTAGTATAACTTACAAACAGCCCCCCGATTTTATAGTTTTTATTGCTAAATCTATAAACACCTGCAAAGTGAGATCTACTGTAAGTTTTACACTATAATTTAGGCGAAAAAGTGTCGTTAACTGGACTGCGCCGCCAGTAATTTTCTAAGTTTTTGTTATCGGTGCAGTGCGAGTCAGTACCTGCGCGCCCTACAAACAAAAAAGTTAGTTACCAAGCCTTTCTTTAGTTTCTTTTAATTTTTTTATTTTACTTTCTAAAACTAACTTATTGTCTTTAATTTTTCTAACAACCTCAGCTGGAGCTTTCTCCAAAAAGTTTTTGTTATTTAGTTGAACCTCTAGTTTTAAAATATTATCTTCAGCTTTCTTTATTTCTTTTTGTAACTTAATTAACTCTTCATCTTTATTAAAAAGCTCTTCGTTATTTATATATATTTTGGCAACACTTGTAACAACAACATTCATTTCTTTACTTTTTTCACTAGAAATCTTGCAAGCTGTTTCAATATTAGAAACACGTGCTAACTTTTTTATTAACAAAATTTCATTTTTTGTTAACTGAGAATCATAATAGTCAATAAAAATACTACTAAGTATCTTACCAGCTGGAACATTAAGCTCTGTACGCCTTTTTCTTATAGCTTTTATTATCTCTATAATGCTATCGAACAATTTAGTTTCTTTTATAAAATCTATTATTTTAATTTTTCTTGGGAACTCATTAAGCATTAAAGGCCCGAACTTACCATTTGTAAAAACTTGCCATAATTCTTCGGTAACAAATGGAATAAATGGATGTAACAATTTTAAAACAATTATTAATATATAAACTAGAATTTGTTTAGTAAGGACTTTTGATTCCTCGCTTAAGGATGCATCGTTTAGTCTAATTTTTGAAAACTCTATGTACCAATCACAAAACACATTCCAAACAAAATCATAAAGTTTACCTAAAGCTATGCCAAATTCATACTTTTCTAGATTTAAATTAATCTCAGTTACAACAGACCTTAACTTTGAAAGAATCCACTTATCCTCTGGTTTTAAATCTTTTAAGGCTGGCTCAAAATTTTTAAATTCAAAAGAAATATTATCAGCCTTTAAGAATATGTATCTAGCAGCGTTGTATAGCTTATTAATAAAATTTCTACTTGCCGTTAACTTTTCTTCAGAAAAACGAATGTCATTACCCAAAGTATTGCCGTTAATAAGCATAAACCGCAAAGCGTCTGCACCAAAATCATTAATTATATCTATTGGATCTATCCCATTACCTAAGGATTTAGACATCTTTCTACCTAATTTATCTCTAACAAGACCATGAATTAGAACATCTTTAAAAGGAACTTTTTTAGTAAACTTTAGGCTTAGCATAACCATTCTGGCTACCCAAAAAAATATAATGTCATACCCAGTTACTAGAACAGACGTTGGATAAAACCTAACAAAATCTTCAGATTCATAGGGCCAATTAAATACAGAAAATGGCCAAAGTCCAGACGAAAACCATGTATCCAGTGTATCTTCGTCCTGAACTACATTGTCTGAACTACACTTAGAACAACAATTGACTGTTTGCTCGCTTACTATAGCTTCACCACAGTCTTTACAATAGTAGACCGGTATTCTGTGACCCCACCATATCTGCCGAGATATACACCAATCCTTTATATTTAAGAGCCAATTTAAGTATATTTTTGTAAATCTTTTTGGTAAAAACCTTAAACCATTATTTCTAACGCAATCAATAGCATCATTCGCTAATTTTTCGGTCTTTACGAACCATTGTTCAGAGATCAAGGGTTCTACCAAAGTACCACATCGATAACATCGTCCAACATTATGAGATATATTTTCTGACTTTTCAATATAAAAACCGTTAACTAAATCTTTAAGAATCTCTCCTCTAGCATCTTCTACTTTTAACCCCTTATACTTTCCCGCTGTTTCTAGCATTAAACCTTCTTTAGATATTACAACTATGCTATCTAAATTATGTCTTAAACCGACCTCGAAGTCATTAATGTCGTGTGCTGGAGTAATCTTAACAACCCCTGTCCCATATTTCATATCTACAAAATTATCTGCAATTATTGGAATTAATCTATCAATTAGCGGAACTTTCACCATTTTACCAATATAATTTTTATATCTTTTATCATCTGGATGTACCGCAAGAGCTACGTCCCCCAGCAAAGTTTCTGGTCTAGTGGTTGCAACGGTTAAGTACTCATCTTGAGAATCTTTCAAATAATACTTTAAGTGCCATAAAATTCCGGGCTGTTCTTTGAAAGTTACTTCAATATCAGAAAGTGAGGTTTTACATCCTGGGCAATAATTAACGATTCTTTTCCCTCTATATATATAGCCTTCATTATAAAGAGTAACAAAAACTTTATTTACCGCACTAGAACAAGAATCATCCATAGTAAACTTAAGTTTTTCCCAATTGCAAGAAACACCTAATTTTTTAACTTGGTTAATAATAATATTTCCGTACTTTTCTTTCCAGTCATAAGCGTATTTTAAAAACTCTTCCCTAGTTAAATCTGATTTACTAATACCTTTTCTTTTTAGCATATCGCAAACTTTAGCTTCCGTCGAAATGGCGGCATGATCAAGCCCAGGTACCCACAAAACGTTAAACCCGCTCATCCTTTTATATCTTACCAAAATGTCCTGCAGAGTGTTGTCCAAAGCATGACCCATATGAAGCTTTCCCGTAACATTGGGCGGTGGCATAATTATTGAAAATGTATATCGGTCCTCACCCTGGCTTTGATTAAAACAGTTGTTTTGTTGCCAAAAGCTATATATTTTGTCTTCTACCAAATTTGGATTATATTGTTTACTAAATTTTTCTTCTTCCATTGCACAAAAGTTTACTCCCAGCAGTTCAAAATCACATTTACATCTTAATATTAACGAAATTATTTCATAAATATTATAAAATGTCAATTTTAAGGCAGTAATAAAAATAGATAAACCAACCAATAACATTTTCTAAACATAATACTAATTTTTTAGTGTCAAGCCCTTAATTCAACTAACTTTGAAAAAACGAAGTATCAATGCATCTATTGGGATTTATCAATGCTATTTTAGTATGGCTGCGCTAAATTCTAATAGATAGATTGATGTTTTATTTATAAAGAGGTGTTCAAAACTAAAAATTAGGTGAAAACTGTTACTAAAAAATTGGTTTTTAATTCTATTTTACCGTGAAGTTCAGAAAGAGCTAAATATTAACCTACCTATGACTTTTATAAGAATAAATATATAATAATTTAGATCCTTTTTTCCCATTTTAATAGCATGTTTGGATATATTAAAGTGCAAGTTCTTAGTAAACAAGGTATCAAATTTTATACCTAAAACTTTGACATATCTACTTATTTTTTTCGGCTGCTCTTATGTATATAAACAGTGAATAAAAAATTATGGATAAAATTTTTTAATAAATTATATAAAAATCGATTTTTCTACATCGATTTAAAAGCCGAAATAACGTTAAATTAAAATTTAAATTAGCATCATTATTATTATTTTGTTTAATTAATATGTATTTATATTTACATTTTTAAAAATATCAGTTAAAATGCATATATTATGGTATCTAAAGTTAATAGTTTAGGTCTTTATGGTCTGGATGCATTTAAAATTGAAGTAGAAGCATCTACTGAACCTGGGCTTCCAGTTTTTGAAATTGTAGGTCTTCCGGATGCTGCGGTTAAAGAATCTAGAAATAGAGTACGTTCAGCCATAAAAAATATTGGACTTTCGTTTCCAGTTAAAAGAATTACAGTGAACTTATCACCTGCAGATATAAAAAAAGAAGGATCAGTTTACGATCTACCAATTTTAATTGCACTGTTGCTTTCAAGCGGTCAGCTAAGTTGTAAATTCATAGATGAATGTGCATTTGTAGGCGAAGTTACACTTTCTGGAAAATTAAAACCAATTCGCGGTCTTTTACCAATGGCACTTAAAGCAAAAGAAATAAATATAAAAAAGCTGTTTATTCCAATAGATAATGCAAACGAAGGTTCTATTGCTTATGAAACATCAATTTATCCGGCAGAAAATATATTAGAAATAATTGATCATTTAAATGGCAATAAAGAAATAAAATATGAAAAAGAATCAGAAGCAAAGAGTGTTTTAGGCCCTAGTCTGGATTTTTCAGATGTAAAAGGCCAGTTTAGAGCCAAAAGAGCACTTGAGGTTGCAGCAGCTGGGAATCATAACATAGTACTTATTGGCCCACCTGGTTCTGGAAAGAGTATGCTTTCAAAGAGACTACCCAGTATTTTACCAAAAATGAATCATAAAGAAGCCATAGAGACTACTAAAATTCATTCTATTTCAGGCATTTTGCCATATGGTTCTGGGCTTTTACTTGAAAGACCATTTAGAGCACCGCATCATACAATATCAAGTGCGGGTCTTGCCGGCGGGGGAAGTATTCCAAGACCAGGTGAAATTTCACTTGCGCATAATGGAGTTTTATTTTTAGATGAATTTCCAGAATTTTCAAGATCTGCAATGGAAATATTAAGGCAACCCATTGAAGATGGAAATATTACAATATCTCGTGCCAGTGGTACTCTTTCATACCCTTGTGAATTCTTATTAATCGCGGCTATGAATCCTTGCCCATGCGGATATTTGGGACATCCTACAAAAAAATGCAGATGTTCAAAATATGCTATAGAAAGATATATTTCTAAAATATCTGGTCCAATTTTAGACCGCTTAGATATTCACATTGAAGTTCCACCAGTTGTTTTTGAAGATATATCTAACGAAAACTCAATAAGTGAAAGTTCTAGTAAAATATTAGAAAGAGTTGAAAAAGCTCGTAATATTCAGAAAGAAAGATATAAAGATTTAGATATTAGTTATAATTCGAAACTTGAATCTTCACTTTTACAAAAGTATTGTAAACTATCATCAGATGCAAAAAAACTTTTAGAAAAGGCTTTTGGCGCACTGAGTCTTTCAGCAAGAGCTTATTCTAAAATTTTAAAAATATCTAGAACTATAGCCGACCTTTCTGGTAGTGAAAATATTGAAGTTACTCATATGGCTGAAGCAGTACAATACAGAAGGTTAGATAAAAAATATTGGTAATAATAGGCGAAAAATTACCTAAATATAAAAAAGTGGCAACTTAAAAATATTTTAATTAGCGACTGCTTAAATAAAGGTTCATGTAAAAGTTGGGTCTAGATTATAACATAAAAATATAAAAACCTTTTCTTACTAGGTAAAAAAATTGTGTTTAAGTGGTTATCGTTAACTATAAAAAAGACTTTAAATTATAACTAAGTCATTTATTGAAGTGCTAAAAACAGATAGATGCGTGGATTTATAGAACATAGAAAAAGGAGAAGATTCAAAATATGGTTTAATAAACACCGCATATCTAACTAACAAGTAGGCAGACAAAAGCTTTAACCCAATACTACTCCGTTCGGTTTGTACAAAACATTTAATGTCAGTCAAAAATTCAATTTTTCTGTTCATGAGCAGTATTTTTTTATCTATACACTTTTTTCATTTCCTTTTTTATATTTTTAATTAACTGAAAATTAATTTAATAAAAAAATTAACTTAATAGTTTAAAGCAAGTTACCAAAGATTTTGTATTTTTGATTAGCAATAATATAAACCAAGTAAAAGTTTTTAGTGTTAAAAGATATTTAACAAATTTGAAATATTGTTTTTAATGATTTCATAAAAATATGTATTTGAGTAAACATATCTTTAAGTGCCATATTTTATCATAGATTATACATTAAGTGTTAATAATTTTATAATGGCCTAAATTATAAATAAAATTTTTGAAATATGCATAAGAATTTTGATATATTTGTATATTTTTTTGTTTTGTTCCCACTTTTTTTAATAACTTAGACTATATAACGCAATTTTATAGATAAAATAATTACACTAAAAAATGATGAGATTAAAAAGTTTTTTATGTTAAAATAATTTAGGATTTTGATTAATTTATTGTAATTTTTTATAGATTGAGATGTTTGTAGACACAGCAAAAATAAAAGTTAGATCTGGAGACGGTGGAAACGGTGCCATTTCTTTTCACAGGGAGAAGTATATAGCAAATGGAGGTCCGGATGGCGGTGATGGTGGCCGTGGTGGAAGTATTATATTTAAGTTAGATGAGCGATTGTCTACGCTCTCTAACTTTAGATACAAAAAGAATTATTTTGCAAAAAATGGAGAGAATGGTGGTAGTAAAAATTTTTCTGGAAAAAGTGCGCCAAATTTAATAGTTAAAGTACCAAGAGGTACTTTAGTAAAGGAGTTAATTACTGGAAAGCTAATTGCAGATATTTCTACTGATGAGGAAATAACGGTTTTGAGAGGAGGTAGAGGAGGGTTTGGTAATGCACATTTTGCAACATCGGTTAGGCAAGCACCGCATTTTGCAAAGCCAGGAGAGTGTGGAGTTGAACTAGATTTACAATTAGAGCTTAAGCTTCTTGCAGACGTTGGTCTTGTTGGATTCCCTAATGTTGGAAAGTCAACGTTAATATCTAGAGTCAGTGAGGCTAGGCCAAAAATTTCTAATTATCATTTTACTACTCTTACTCCTGTATTGGGTGTAGTTCGTCATAAAGGTAAGTCTTTTGTGATGGCAGATATACCTGGTATTATTCAGGGTGCTCATGATGGGGTTGGACTTGGACATGATTTTTTAAAACATATTGAACGTTGCAGATTACTTTTGCATGTTGTGGATATTTCTGGTTCTGAGGGAAGAGATCCGAAAAGTGACTTTGAAATTATTAATGCAGAATTAGAAAAGTTTAGTAAAGAACTAACAAAAAAACCTTTACTTGTTGTTGGTACCAAGTGCGATTTAGCAAATAAAGAACAAATACAAGAATTTAGACAATATATAGAAAGTAAATCCTTAAAGATGTTCACGATTAGTGCACCTAAAAATTTTGGAATAGATGATCTTTTAGATGCGGTATTGTATAACCTAGCAAAATTGCCTCCGATAAAAGTATATTCAAGCGAGGAAATTTTTGACTTTGAAGGATTTAGTAGAGAAAAAAGAAAAGAATTTAAAGTTTTAAAAAATAATGATGGAAGCTACGAAGTTAGGTCTTTGTGGCTTGGTAAACTTATTAGTAATTTAGATTTTACAGATAGTGAGTCAGTTTTATATTTGAAAAACGTTCTAGATTATTCAGGAATAAATAGATCTTTAGAAATTAAAGGTGCTAAATCAGGAGATCTTGTAAAAGTATCTGGGTTTAGCTTTGAGTATAGTCGATGATATTAATACATGTGTTAGATTTAATTCGGGTTAAATGTATTGACCAAACTCTGTACAGCAAAATGTAGACTTGCTTTAGTTTTTTGTTTATACTTTTCTTGTTTCTGAACTTGCTGATTTTTAAAACTGTAGTTTTTGATGATAATACTTTATTAAATGTTAATATTTCTGTGATGAAAATTAATAGACAAGCCAAAACTTTGTCTAAAAAGTACTAAGTTTAGTAGAGTTAAGTTGGTTATTTTTCGCTTTTTAATTTTCTTTTGTTATTAATTTCAGAGATTTTTGTTTTAGATTTTAATATTTTTTATTAACTGTTTCATAATCCTTGTTATTTTAAAAAATCTAAAGTCATTGGTAATTGTTTTGCAAAATAGATCCATTAACTTTATTATTCAACTCATCGGCTTTTATGTTAGAATTTATTCCTTGTAAAAATTCTTTTAAATTTCTAATTTTTTCAAGTAGTCCTTCTTTATTAAGATTTTCTCCGATATCCTTAAGTTCTTTTACTTTTTCAAAAACTATTTTGTCCCATTTAGCCTTATTTCCCTCTTTGTCTTTGCTTGCCACATAATTATTTAGAATCGAATAATAATAAATTTCGATCAAAAGTGACTTATATACTGGTAAGCCAAATTTTTTCCAATCGTCTCCATCTAACAATTTTTCCATGCATAGTAACATTTGAAATATTTCAACACCACCTGGAGAATCTTTTCCATTTGGCGCAAATAATTCACCGTTTTTTCTAATACCAAACTTCGCTTTTAAAAGTATGGATCCATAAAGTTTTGTTGCAGCAATTCTACCCTTGACGTAAAGATTATCTTTTGTTTTCCCATCTTTCTCAAGAAATTTTATAGCATCTTCTATATATTTTTTATCACACCTAGTCCAGGTCATATTCACCATATCTCCATATGAAGCTATAATCCCATGTATCGCCATCTTGAGAGAACTTTTTTCCCCAGAGTTTGACATATTGACAAACAAAGTTTCAGATTTTTCTCTATTTGTTATGGCTTGGGACAACTTCATCTCATTTAATAATTTTTCACACATATTAGCAACTTCAGCAATGTCTACAAATGTATATTCGCGAGCTTTTTTTTCAATCCAAAAACCAAGATCATTTGTTATAAGTTTATCTATGTTTTTTAAAAGTGTTGTAACGGAGTCATATTCCAAGCTATTACTTATTTGTATCTGATCACCATATTTAATTAATTTTTTTTCAGCGGCCTCTATAATAAAACCAGGCGGCTCACCTTCAAAACCAATTTCGTTAATTATAAATTCTACTTTTTTTGACCGTACTTTAGGTTCAGTCAACAACTTTAGCCCTTCGTTGTCGTACACTCTAAGAACATATAGAGGTGCAATAACAAATTTACCAAATAACCAAAGCAATATTACGGACAAAACCGTATAACTAACAGTATTTAAAAATTTATAAATTATATCTTCATTTTCTGTATTCCCTGAGCCTGTATCCGAATTACTGCCCGGATCTTTTTTGGGATTTGGATCAGGTAAAGGAATATCTTTTTCTTTATTTTTTTGTTCCTTTTTCGAAAAAACTAAGTGATTTATGATGCCAGTGGCTGCTCCTACGCTTGCAAAACTAAAAATAGGTATTATTAATCTTTTTGCAAGTTCTTTACTATCTAGTTCTTCTTTTGGAGCTCTTATACTACTTTCATCTATATCTTCATAGGTTAATTTTTGCTCTGTTTCTGTATTTTCGTCCTTTTCTAATTCTTTACTTAAATCCACTTTTTCAACAGCATTATAATCTAAATTATTTGTAGTTTCGTTACTATTCGCACCCTCTTTATTTAATAAAATCTCAGAATTTGTTAAAAATCCTTGCGCCGAAGCCACACTTTCATTTACGACAAACTGGGACGCAAGCACACCAGTTAACACTAAGTAGGCAGTTGATTTTTTATTATCATTGTGCACCCTAAAAACCTCTGTTTAAAATGGAATAACAAACAGCAAGGCAAACCATGTGGACTCGAAAAAAATGTAGACTACATTATAAATAATTTTTAAATATAAGTCAATTTGATTAAATGTTTTTATTAATTTGTACAACTTCATAACTTTGAAATTATAAATATTTTACAAACACATCATATACTATTAAGATCTGAAAATTAAAAATAATGAAAAGTAAATATATTTTTATTCATCAAATTAATTAAAAATGGATTTAAGAAAATTTTTACTATAATGATAGTTGAATATTAAACTAAATTATTATAGTTTTCTCAGTAAAAATATAAATTTTAAATACCATTGTTTTCGTCCAAATTTTTATTTAATTATTTGAATTAAGTGTGTTAAACAAAAATATGAGTAAAAAATAAGTCACGAATCGTTTTTTGTTTACATATACTAAGTATTATGGTAAAATGCACGCAGTTAGAACAGAGGCAGTAAGTGTAGGAGTGAAAATATGGAACCGCACCCTAGTATTTTGTTATTTAAACTAAGGGAGTTTGTATTTTAAATTTTGCATTATTTTTTCAAAGTGCACCTCCCTTAGTCTTTAAGGGAGGTGTACTTTGTTAAATTATTTTAAAACAGTTGATTTGAAAATGATAAAGTTGGATTCATATCAGCCAGGGTGTTGGATTAATTGTATTGATCCGACAGGTGCGGAGAGCGAAATTTTAATAAGAGATTTTAAAGTCGACGCTGACTTTTTAAAAGCAGCGCTTGATCCAGAGGAGTCTCCACATATAGATTCAGAAGATGGTAATGAACTCATTATTATAGATGTTCCTGTAATAAGCAAAGAAGAAAAAGATATCACTTACCAAACCATGCCTCTTGGTATAATTATTACCAAAGAAAGTGTAATTACAATTTCTCTTAAAAAGAATATGGTTATTGAAGAAATTGCGAGCGGTCATTTTAAGAATATTAATACTAATTTAAGGACTCAGTTTGTTTTAAATGTCGTACTTAGAACAGCTGTTAAATATCTTCAATACTTGAAACAGATAGATAAGATTAGTGACAACATTGAACGAGATTTAAGAAAATCCATGAAAAACAAAGACTTTATGCAGTTTTTGGAAATAGAAAAATCTTTGGTTTATTTTTCATCGTCATTAAAGGCAAACGAATCTACGTTGGAAAAGGTGATGCGTGGTAGACTTGTAAAACTTCATGAAGAAGACAAAGAGCTACTAGAAGATGTACTAATAGAGGTTCGCCAGGCTATTGAGATGACTACTATTCAAATAAATATACTTTCTAACACTATGGAAGCTTTTGCATCTATAATATCTAATAATTTAAACATTGTCATGAAAGTACTAGCGTCAATTACATTAATAATTTCAATACCGACTGTAATATCTGGCTTTTACGGTATGAATGTTAATTTACCTTTTGCCGATGTTTCTTGGTTCCCTTGGGTTTTATCCTTAGCACTTATGTTGATTTCATATTTTATTTTAAAGAAAAAAGATATGATGTGATTAGCAGAGGAACAAGTTAAGAACAATTAAAACGCAATATTTTTGCGTGTCATAAGTTGATAGATTTTAAATTATTTAATATTGTTCCACCGCTAGCTATATTTCTTATACTTTAATTCTTAATATATTACTTAGTCAATATTCTTTTGTATCAAAAATTTTGTAAATAAAATATACAAAATTAAAGATAGACCTAAAACTTTAACTGTACTTATAAAGAAATCAGTATTAAAAACGCGTAGATAACACAGTATAATCTACTCAACAAAAAGGTTTATTGATAAGGCGTATATCTATCAGATTAGCAAACTGTTGCGTCACTATTTAGCCTGGTTTGCATGGCGACAGTGCTAGGTATATTAACAAATAACACTTTACGAACATCACGTTAAAAAAAGTTTTCAAAAACCAATTTTTTAGTAACAATCTCTAACTATTTTTTTTGGTTACCACCTCTTAAGAGGAAAAACATAAGTCTATCTATTAAGATTGAGAACCGCCCGCATGGAATCTTACCGTCAGTAAACAGACTATGATAGGATATTTTGATTTTTTCTTCTGAGGTGTTATTTAGTGAAATTTTTTTACCGAAAAATCGGTTTTTAGAATCTCTTTTACTTTGGTGTACATAAAGCGTAATTTTTTAATCTACCTACTTTTAGCACTACCTATAAAGAATTTAATATATTACTCGTAGCTTTATCTACAAGACTCATTTCTTCAATATTACCCATTGCATAGTCTTTATTTCCGCCACCTTTTCCTCCAGTTATATTTAATATTTTGCTTAAAATATCATTGGCAAAAATATTTTTTTCATTCAAAGTTTTACTAACTAAAACGGCTATGCTATTTTTATCTTTTAACCTATTTAATAAAATTATTAAAAAACTTTCATGCTTTGACCTTAATTTATTACACATAGTTTTAAACACATTAGACGAAAGATTATCAAACGTATTTAAAGAAGTAAACACACCTTTTAATGACTTCCCATTTTTTAATATTTCTCCTAACTTAAAATCAACTACTTCTGAATTTAAATGTTTTATTTCATCATTTTTTTTATCTAATTCTAAAAAAGTTTTTTTACAAACATCGGTTAATTTCGAACCTTCTTTTCCCCCTAATTGTTTTATACTTTCCTTTATGTCTTCTTCCAAATTTTTAAAATAATTAAAAGCATTAATTCCAGTAACAGCCTCTATCCTTCTAATACCCGAAGAAACAGAACCTTCTGAGATTATCTTAAAAATTCCAAGATATGCTGTATTTTTAACATGAGTTCCCCCACAAAGCTCTTTAGAAAAATCACCCATGCTAACAACTCTAACTACATTTTTATATTTTTCAGTAAAAAGAGCGGTAGCACCACATTCTATAGCTTTTTCTAGATTCATTTCATCTACTTTAACGTCTAAATGTTCCATAATTTTTTCATTTATTACATTTTCGACCTGTTCTAGTTCTTTTGTGGATATTGATTTAAAATGTTCGAAATCGAAACGAACTTTACGATCGTCCACTAGTTGACCAGCCTGTTTTACATGTTCACCCAAAACTAATTTCAAAGCACTTTGCAAAAGGTGCGCTCCAGTATGATTTCTTGCTATAGCTTCCCGTCTTTCACTATTAACAGAAAGTTTAACTTTGCTTCCAACACAAAAATTAATAGGTGAAGCATTAACAGTATGTAAAAAAACACCATCATTTGTTTTTTTAGTGTTTATTATATCAAAAGTACCAAATTGACATTCTATATGTCCGGTATCCCCCACTTGACCGCCACTTTCAGCATAAAATGGGGTTTTGTCTAATATTAAAATGCACTTCTCTTTTTCATTATCAATAGCTAGAACTTCTAAAATAGTAGACACCGATTCTAGTATTTCATCGTATCCCAGAAAGTTAGTTTCTTTTAACTTTTTTGTGTTTTCTAAGCTACTAATCTTCCAAGCATTCGTTTCATCTTGTTTCCTTGCACTTCTTGCCATATTTTTTTGATTTTGTAGTAATTCATTATATTTGTCTAAGTCTACCTTAATATTTTTTCTACCTAAAATTTCTTTTGCTAAATCCAGCGGGAACCCAAATGTATCTGTAAGTTTAAAGGCATCTTTCCCACTTAAAATATCGTTTTTTACATTTTTTAGCATGTTATCAAGAGTAGAAAGACCTCTTTCTATGGTTACATTAAATGTTTTTTCTTCTGAATTAATAACTTTTTCAATGTATTCTGATTTAGTGCGTAAGTACGGATACGCATTCTCGTTTTGATTCACAACAACTTTTGAAATTTTATGCAAAAATAAATCATTTATCCCAAGAATTTTACCGTGTACCATAGCTCTTCTTATTAATTTTCTTAAAACGTAACCACGACCTTCATTCGAAGGTATAATACCATCTGCTATCATAAAAACAATACTTCTTAAATGGTCGGTGACAATTCTAATTGAAACATCATCCGTTCGGTTTACATCATACGTTTTATTTGAAAGACTACAAACTGATTTTAAAATTTCATTTACCGTGTCTACTAAAAAAATATTATCTACATCCTGTAAAATACATGCGAGTCGCTCAAGCCCCATGCCGGTATCTATATTAGTTTTTTTCAGTTTTGTGTAGCTACTGTCTCCATTATTTTCAAATTCTGTAAAAACTAAATTCCAAAATTCTATGTAACGGTCACAATCACAACCCGGTTTACAGTTTTTTGAACCACACGAGTATTTTTCACCTTTATCGAAATATAATTCTGAACAAGGTCCACACGGGCCTCTACCATGTTCCCAGAAATTGTCTTTTTTGCCTAACTTAACTATTTTTTTAACCGGAATACCTATTTTTTTATTCCAAAATTCAAAAGTTTCGTTATCCTTTTCATAAACCGATACCCATACCCTATCTACTGGTAACTTAATTACCTTAGTACAAAACTCCCATGCCCACATTATCGCTTCTTTTTTAAAATAATCGCCAAACGAAAAATTTCCAAGCATTTCAAAAAAAGTACCATGCCTAGCCGTTATGCCAACACTTTCAAGGTCTGGAGTTCTAATACATTTCTGGCACGTTGTAACTCTATCTTTTGGTGGAGTAACTTCACCGGTAAAATATTTCTTCATTGGGGCCATACCAGAATTTATTAAAAGAAGACTTCTATCATCTTTTGGTACTAATGAAAAACTCTCTAGGCGCAGATGTCCTTTAGTTTCAAAAAAAGATAAAAACCTCTCTCTTAACTCATTTAATCCTATCCAATTCATTAATAACTCCCAATATAATTATATTTTCTATTTTTATACGAATTTTAAAATTAAAATAATTTTATATAAACCCGATAAACAAAAAACATGTTAAAAATCTGCTCAACTAAAGTTGATCAAATTATTGTTACTTTTAAATATAGTATAAAAAGCAAATATTAAAAGCACAATAAAAAAGAAATCCTAAAAATTTATTAATAGTTGAATTGTATCATGCTTTCAATAAACGTTAAAGTACATCCTAAATTGGGCAGTGTTAAAAAAGCACAGATAACATTAAAATTATGCTCCCTAGCATAAAAATTTAATACTTAGTAATTTCGAGATCTTTATCTCTGCTTTCCTTTATTAAGTTCATTGTAAACTTTTCTATTGGCCTATATTTTGGGTATTTTTTAATTTTTCCCATACTCGATATTTTAAGAATATCTATCTCTTTTAGCACTTTCTAAAAAACAAAAATTGTTGACAGCTGCTTTATAAAATTCATTTCACACAGCAACAAAATCATTTTTAAAACTTTTGGGAACAACACCTTGTTTCCAGCAAGTATGGCAAAGTCCTATGTATTTTTCATTACCACCTAAGTCTATTTGTTCACCGCTATATATAATTTTATTCCCAATGTATCTAGCATTCATAGTAGCTTTTTTTCCACAAATGCAAGGAGAAGGGATCTCTCTTATGCAATCAGAAAGTTCTAAAAGCCTTTTGCTACCCTTAAATAAATTTCCCATGTAATCTGTTTTAAGACCGTAACACATAACCATCAATGAAGAATCTGTAAGTTCTCTTAGCTCGTCTACCTGTTCTTTTGTTAAAAATTGCGCTTCATCGACAATCACTATATTATATTTTTCAATATTCTTTACAGTCCTTTTAAACGTCTCACTACTGCCAATAACAACTGATTCCTCAAAAAGTCCCATTCTGGATCGAATAACAGTCCTACCGTCTCTTTTATCTGTAATTGGCTTACATAAAACGACTTTACTGCCGTGTTCTTTAAAACTAAAATTTTTCATTAGTGCTATAGCTGTTTTACTAGAACCCATTACGCCATAATAAAAGTACATTTTCATCTTTTGTTAGCCTGCTACGTCTTTTTTTTATTAAAACTAATTTTATACTCAGTTTTGTTTATTATTCTCTTTACATTATCTAAATGTTTATATACAACTAAAACTGACACTATAACAAAAAACATAGTAGAAGTCAAAGTATAACTTAACTTCTTATTATCAACAAAAAAACAAATAAGAAAGTTAAAAATAGACAAAGAACACGTTCCAACAATGGAAGCAAGAGAAACAATTTTGGAGAAAATCAAAACAAAAATAAATACGCCTAAGGCCGACAAAGAGACTCTAAAATCGTAAAGCAAGGTGAAAGGTAGTAAGCACAATATCGCCTTGCCTCCTTTGAAATCAAAAAAACACGGATAAATATGGCCCAAAATTACAAAAAATCCCGAAATTAAAGTTACAAACGACCCTATATACTCTCCAAAACAATTTTTAAAGATTAAACCATAATTGGGGAAAAACAGGAAACCAATATCGACAATTTCCCTAGAAACCAATATTGCTACAAAAGTTTTAATGAAGTCGCCAAAAAAAGTTAACACCGCCGGCATGATGCTAACTGACCTTAAAACGTTTGTAAACCCGGCATTACCACTACCTAACTTACGAATATCTTTTCTTGTAAAATGCTTAGTAACAATTATAGACGAATTTATACTTCCAAAAACATAACTAACTATACTAATCAAAAAGATAAAAAGCACCATAAAAAAATATCACCAAATTTCATATCTGTATTTTAATTGCTAATCTTTTAATAAATCCATTCCTTTAAAAAATTTTGTTATCAATAATCTTACTAATTGTATTGTAAAGTTAAGGAATAAATTGTCAATGCTACATAATTTCGAGCAGTGCTACTAATGTCCAAATAAAATAGATAGATATTTTTTTTCATAAGAGGTGTTCAAATCAAAAATTAAATGGAAATTGTTACCAATTCGTTAATAAAAAATTAGTTTTTGAATTCTCTTTTAACGTGATGCTAACGCCGTTATATATTAATCTATCTAGATTTATTACTGCATTCCTAACATATTTAGGTAAGTTTATTTTTCTATTTAAATAAAATTAATTTTAGGATTTATTCAATACTGTGATAGAAATAGCTAAATTAACAAGTAACTTTTTCTGAATTTCAAGGTAAAACAGAATTCGAAAACTAATCTTTGAGTAACAAGTCTTAAATTAACTTTATTGTATTAACTAATAATTTAAAAGGCAAAATTCATATTTATATATCTAAGTCTAAGTTTTAGAACTACCTTATTTCAAAACAATACTAAAAGTGCATAGATGACATTGAATTACTAATCATAAATAGAGGAACTTAATTTTCGACTGACACTAATTTTTTTGTACAAACCGAACTAATTAGTAGTTGAGAAAATGGTTTGTCTAATTATATAGTTTGATATTTCGTCTCTTAAAAGGGTGTTCCAAACAGAAAGTTAATTTGAAATTGTTACTGAAAAATTGGTTTTTGGAATTTTTTTAACGTGATATTTGCAAGGTATTATTTGTTAGTCTATCAACTTTTAGCACAGCCTATTTCAATGAACAATTGACATTTTTATAAATTTGCGTTGTAATATAATTTGTGTAATATGATCCATATATTGTAGGGATGATATTTCGGTTATTATGAGGGTAGGTCATTGAAGATGGGTAGGTTTGTAAAGAAATACTGCGAAACAAGTTTGATTTTGAAGATATTAATTGCTTTAGTATTTGGAACTGTGTTGGGTGTATTTTTTCGAGAATTCAGTTTTTTGGCTGTGTTCGGCACGTTTTTTGTTAATACTATGAAGGCTGTGTCTCCAATACTAGTGTTCATGCTTGTGTGTTCTTCTATTTCTCAGGCAAATGAGGGATTAGGAAAACGTTTTAGGTCTGTTGTTTTTTTATATATTTTTAATATGTTGCTTGCTTCTTTAATTGCAGTACTTGGTAGTTTTTTATTTCCGGTAACACTAAAATTTGCTGAAACTTCGACTACATATTCAAACACTCCTTGTGGGGTATCTGAGATATTTAGTAATCTCCTTAATAGTATTGTAGAAAACCCCATTGCTTCCTTGTGTGAAGGAAATTATTTGGGAATTTTGTTTTGGGCTATCGTTCTGGGATTTTGCTTAAAAAAAGTAGCCAAAGAAAGCACTATAAACACTATATCTGATTTATGTTCTGCTGTTTCTAGATCAGTAAAAGGAATTATTCAGCTTGCACCTTTTGGAGTCTTTGGTCTTGTTTATAAATCTGTTTCTGATGGTGGAATAACAGTGTTTAGAGACTACGGCCGACTTTTATTATTGTTGGTTGGTTGTATGCTTTTCTCTGCTTTAGTAGTAAATCCAATTATTGTTGGGGTAGTACTTAGGAGAAATCCATATCCACTTATATTAATGTGCCTAAAAGAGAGCGGTGTTACTGCTTTTTTTACTAGAAGCTCTGCTGCAAATATTCCTGTTAATATGGTACTTTGTAAGAAATTGGGTCTAGATAAAGATTTTTATTCTGTAAGCATTCCGCTTGGTGCTACAATGAATACAAATGGAGCTGCAATTACTATTGCTACTATGACTCTTGCAACATGTCATACGCTCGGTATATTTGTAGATTTTCCTACAGCTATAATGTTAAGTTTGTTTGCGGTTGTTAGTGCAACAGGGTCTTCAGGAGTTACAGGTGGGTCTTTACTTTTAATACCGATGGCGTGCTCACTTTTCGGCATCAGCAATGATTATGCAATGCAAACAGTGGGAATAGGTTTTATTATTGGAGTAATCCAGGATTCCGTGGAAACGGCGCTTAATTCTAGCGGAGATGCAATATTTACAGCCACAGCAGAATATAAGGAAAGAATGCAAAAGGGAATAGAGGTTAATTTTTTAGGTGATTTTTCTAAATAATAGTTTTTTGTTTACGATGTTTAGGTGAACTGTTTTATGCATTTATTAAAAGCGCGACACGTAAGTTTCCTAATTTGGGTCAGTTATAATTTTTAAATATGTTCAGTGTATAGGTAGTAATAAATCCTAATGGATTGTTTTATATTCTGTTTGAGGTATTAAAGACAAAAAATCAAGTGGAAACTGTTAATGAAAAATTGGTTTTTAGGATCTTTTTTAATGATGTTTATAAGGTGTTACTTATTAATCTACCTAGTTTTAGAACTGCCAGTTTATAGAATTTTACAAGACAATTATTTTACTCTTAGTAGTTTATAGGAATAAAAAGGTAAGTACTATGTAAATTATACAGTATTTGGATAGTGCAAAAACACATCTTTAACACTAAATTACGGTTCATGAACAATGGAATGGAATTTTTTATTTTTTAAAGACTTTTTTACTGGCAGTAAGATTTCCATTTATACTACACTAACTAATTAGCAGATTACATTAAGTCTATTTTTATCTTTTTATTTAACTGTACTTTAGGAAAATTCCAATTCTAACATGCTTTTGATGTAACTATATGTTTACTTTTAACACTTACTATGCCCGGGTTATAATGGCAAAATTTCTAAGTATAATAGATAAAACTTAGTGAATAGGGGAAAAAATTCTGCTACTCATATCAAAAAAATAATTATTACTATAAAATTAATTTTTAAACTTTCTTTTGCTTTAAATTAGAAAAAAATTATTTGTTAACTTACCTATCTGTCACTACCTTATTAAAAAACTGAGTCACTGGTAGATACGACATTTGCACCAGTATTCAAAATATCATAAACTATAACGCTACCAAGTTTTATTGGAGTATTTATTTTAATTTTATTAATAACTTTCATACATTTAAAAATTAAATCTTTGTCCACTTTTTTATTTGTCTTTACTGGTAACATAACATAGTTTTTTTTGTTAAAAACTTTAACCGTAGTCGTAACCACACGTTTTGGTGTGACTATTTCTTCTAGGGCAAATTCTTTACCTCTTTTGCAGCTGTTGCCTTTTACCTCTTTTTTTGAAATGTCAACAGCTAAAGGGCAACTCCTAGGACATTGTACACAAATAATCGTTTTTTTCATAGAAAAATTGCTCTCACAATAAAATATATTTAAAATTCAATAATACAAAAATTTAATTTCACTAAAATGTAAATAAATAACAATAATATCTACTTTAAAATTACTAAGCCCCCCCTAACAAGCAAACAAAAAATAAAAGACACAGTAATTTTACCTAGGCAGCGTAAAATCTTAATAGATAGTTTGGTATTTTGCCACTTCAGTGGTGGTCAACCTAAAAAAACAGGTAGAGATTCTTACTAAAAATTGATTTTTGGAATCTTTTTTAATGTAGTGACCATAAGATGTTATCTGTTAATCTACCTACTTTTAGCACTGCCTTTTATTTATTCAAAAAAATAACTGATTTATACTTTCAAGTTTATTCCTTAGCTTTTCGTAATCGCTTAGTTTGAATATCCCCATTATAATTTAATTACTATTTTTATTATTAATTATAAATAATCTTTCACAGTAAAACCAATCTCACCTAATTGCATAAACAAATTAACGAGAACAAATTAAAAAAACTCTACTTTGAATGGTCCTTTAATTATAATATAAATTGTAAATTTTCAAAAATTTCAAATTAAAGCCTAAGTATAACATTTATCAAAGGTTCAATATTATTCAAATTAAGAAAAATAAAAAGTAGTCAAATCGAACTTAGTAGTTTTAGTAGTTGTAAATACAAAAATAATCCTTTATCTAATTTGTTTTTAGAGCAACATGGGGCCCCTTAAGGGATTCCGTGCTTTCACAGTAGTTTACATCTCTTCCAAGTTTGCTTCTCATTCAGCTTTAGGAATAATAGTTATGGTAAATACGGTAAAATGAAAAAATAATGTATTTTGTATATAAAACAAAAACACAAGTTCAAAATATTGAACAAAATTAAAATTATTAATAAACCTGAATTCTTAATTTCCAGCTAAATATTTTCGGTCAAATAAAAAATATCTCTTATTGCACGTTTAAAATAAAAGCAAACTACAAACGTCACAATTAAAAACTACTTGTTACAGCACGGTAACAGCGCCATGTAACGTGCCCTTTTTAGTGCTGTAGCCAATTCTCTTTGATGCCTTGCACAGGTGCCAGCGGAACGCCTGGTAATAATTTTGGCTCTATCAGTTAAAAATTTTGAAAGCCTACTGGTATCTTTATAATCTATGAAGTCTAAATTTTCTGCACAAAACTCACATATTTTTCTTCTACGTCTAAACCTATTATATCTAAGATTCTCACTACCTTCTCCACCTGAGCTACCATCCCTATTACTATAATTTTTGTTATAAAACTTCCTCTCACCGTTCCTAGCGTTGTAACTAAAATTTTTGTTATTATTTTTGTAAAAAGAAGTTCTATTGTCCAAAGCCACACTACTACCGTTACTAAAATCGTTCTTTGACGACTCGGTAACAATAGCCATTTCGTCACTTGTTTCAGTATTCTCTTTGCCATTATCCTCAACTTTTACAGGATTTTGATCAGTTGTACTCTCCTTAACTACTCCACCCTCAACACTTCTATCATTAGTCTTTCTTTCCATAAAAAAACTTTCTCCTCTCTTTATTAAATAAACATAAAACTAACTAAAGCTAAAAAGGAAGATCGTCGTCGTCAGCCGAAAGCTCTGTAAACCCCAACTCTCCAGACTCAAAAGACGCACTCTTCGTTTTGCTACTTCCCGACTTTATATCAGGAGACGAATTTTCAAAACTACTTGAGTCATTATTCTGTTCACTAACCAAATTTTGTTCAACGAAACCTTCACCTGAACCATACGATTCTTTCTTTTTTTCCGCAAAATGAAGCTTATCGGCGACTACTTCAAAGACTTTCCTGTTAACTCCATTTTTGTCTTGGTAAGTTCTTGTTTGCAACGACCCTTCTATTGCCACAAGCTGACCTTTCGAAAAATATTTAGCAGCAAAATCTGCAGACGACCTCCAGGCAACAACATCTATAAAATCAGTAATCCTCTCTTCTCCAGCTCTTGCAAAATCTCTATTTACAGCTAAAGTAAAGCTCGTAACAGCCAATCCATTCTGCGTATGCCTTAACTCTGGATTTGCTACTAACCTGCCCATCAAGACTATTCTGTTTAACACTCGCCCTGACCATCACTTTCACTTAAAGTTTCGTCATTAGGGTTTAATTCTTCATTATCGCTTTTCTCCACAGAAACCGGCGGAGTACTTTCTGAAATATTATTGTCTTTTCTTACTTTACTGTTGTGATATTTCTTACGTTTTTTAACTAAGCATTTTGTAACCATCGTCCTAATAGCACCATCTGTTATCCTACAAACTCTAACAAACTCTGCAGGGAAGTCGCTCTTACTTTCAAAAATAAACATGACATAGTATGCTTCTTTTTCTTTATTTATTTCGTATGCTAACTTCCTTTTTCCCCATTCATCTAAAGACAAGAGAGTGGCATTAATCTCAATTAATTTCTTCAACTTCTCAATTATAGAAGTTGAAGCATCTTTACCATTTTTACATGAAATAACAACCAGCGCTTCATATTTTTTTACCAATTCCTTAACTGCTTCTTCCAATATACAACCTCCTCTTGGACTAACGGTCTTATATTTTAAAAACATAAGACAAGGATAACATAACACTAACCGCTTCCAGTATAGTTTAATGCATAAATTTAGTCAATAAATAAAATTTGCTAAATAGCTAAACAGAAAAAGTAAAAATAAACACTAAAATAAGTACATTCAAACTTAGCAGCATAAAAAAATATGTTACAAAAAAATTGGCATCTTTTGAAAAAAGTGTGAAATACTTGGCCGTTCGTTTATTCTATTAATAATTTTTACTGCTAGCATTTATCAAATTTTTGCTTAAAACAATTAAATTACTATTCCGCTGTATCTATACTAATTTGGAAAATTATTCTTATACTTGATTTCCAACTTTTATTTTTGTTAAAAATAGTTGCATTTTAAAATCTATTTAGATTAAAGCTGGCATATGCGTATAAAACATTTAAAATCATTTTCTGTAATTCAATTGTCAAAAATGTTACTATTGAATTTTAGGTGTCTCTATTAATAACTAAATAAGTTTTTGTGTTTGCGTTTAAAGTGTAGGGAAAGCATATATTTGTAGGATCCTCTATCGGAAACCTCAGTAATTTATCAGCAATGGCAATTAATGCCTTGAAAAGTTTAAGCTTTATTGATGCAAAAGACACGAAAGTAATTATAAAACTTTTAAATTATTTGGAATTAAAAAAAGAATTTTTTCTTACTTTGGGCACAATAAACATGAAATAAGTAATTTAATTTTTTAAAAAATATTAAACAGTGAAATTTGTACAATTATTTCGGGTGTAGTTATGCTTTTCTGTTTCTAACCCAGTTGAATATTTAGTGCAAAGCTGTATAGAATTAAATACCAATATTTGTTATACCTGGACCTTGTGATATTATTGCTACTTTAAGTTTTGCTGAAGTTTTTGAACAAAATTTACTTTTGAATACTTTTTAAGTATGGATAAAAAAGATAGGAAAGAACATTTAAATAAGTTAAAAAACGAGTTTAGAACAATGGTATTTTATAAATAGCCACATAGTCTACATCGTACTTTATGCAATTTATATGAGAATTTAGGTAAAAGAAAAATAGTTATAGTTAAATAGCTAACTAAGGTTCCTGGAAGTACAGACTATACGAAGTTAAGTGAGGATGTAACTAGATATAAAAGATAAAAAAGTTCGTGGTAAGTGGTGATAAGTAAACAACTATTTTTACCTTATTGTTAATGAATTGAATTTATTTACTTTAAAATTGGTGTTTATGTTTATTTATATAAGATAGTTAAATTTCAAAAACTATAGCACCAATATATGTTAAAAGTTTTTGCAAATAAATTAACTTAAATAATAAGATAATATCCTTTTTATTTTACATTTTGCCCTACTAACGTGCCTGGAAACAGTAGACTTATCTATATTAAGTTCAGCTGCGATTTGGCATATGTTAAGGTTATTATAATAATGCATAACTAAACACTCTTTTTGTCTATCAGTTAGTTCAGAAGATATTATTTTAGACATAATTTTTAATAATTTTCTATGTTCAATTTCATTAGTACTTTGTGTACTTTCTTTGTATTTTAAAAACCCAGCTAGAGACTCTGTAAATTTGTCCAGTATAAGTTCTTTTTTTGACATATATTTTTCTCCCTTTTGGTGCATTTATCTAAATATTCACTGTTATGTTTTAGCTCTAAAGCCATTGTATAAATTAAATAAATTCTTCTTTTAAATATAGTTTTTTCTTTAAAATTAAGACTACTTTGCACTTTTTTAAACTCTATATTTAAATTTTTTACATAAATTGCTAAAAACTTATATTGTTTTAAATATTCATTTGAAAGTTCTTTGTAATTCATTTGTCTCCTTTTATACACAAATTGTGTAACTACATTTTTTATTTTATACGTGCTAATATAATAAAAAATAAAACTTAAACAATCAAATATTAGCGTTTATATACTAAAAAGTCAAATATAGTTTCCATTAAATTTTGTTTTGCCTTAAGTGAATAACTTTAATTTTTGTTATTTGACTACACGAATTGTGTATGTTATAATCCTAAAATGCTGAAATTAGTGCATACAAAATTTAGAAGGATAAATTATCTTATGTTTTCAACGAACCTAAAAACCTTAAGACGTTCAAAAGGGCTTACTCAGGCAGATCTTGCAAAAATTTTAAATACGTCGGTTTCTTCAATAGGAATGTATGAACAAGGTAGACGTATGCCAGACGATAAAATGCTCAAGAAGATAAGTTCTTTCTTTTACATCAGTATAGACAATATTTTGGGTTCACTTAGTCCGCATAAAGAAGTAAAAGATGTAATTAATGACATTACAAATATATTAAAAGAGCACAAAGGACTGATGTTTAATGGTAAACCGATATCCTACATAGACAAAATAAAGCTTGTAAACGCAATTAAAGTTGCAGCAGCAATTACTATATCAGAAAGCGGAGAAAATAAACTCTATGATAAAACAAAAGATATAGTACAAATTTTTAGTTAAATGCAGGAAGAATAATGTGGATAAGATTAGTGAATGCATAGAAAATCTAGTGAATCTGTATGGTACAAATTCTCCGTTTGAATTATGCAAAAAATTAAATATAAACATAATATTTATAGATTTGCCAGAAAACACAAATGGTCTTTTTGTTAAAACAAAAGAAAACATGAAATTAATTTTAATAAAAAATACTCTAGAAATTGACGCAATAAGAAAAGTTTGTGCACACGAATTAGCACACGCCATTCTCCATGGTAACACCAATGCAATATGCCTTGAAGGGAACGAAGAATTACTCAAAAAATTGGATAAAGAAGCCGATTACTTTGCTAAATATCTTCTTTCGTACAAAAAAACGACATTTAAATAAACTCCTAAGTCTTAAAATTTCAAATTTTGAAATATTATAAATTTAAAATACAAATTTATTTTTTTATTTAAGAGCTTTAGTAAAAAATAAAACCATCTTCATAAAAAACTAAAACGGTCAACATAGACTTTAGACCACATATTTTTTCTTATGAATAGCATATTTTTGCAAATTTTAATGGTTGAATATCTTATCTTATTAATATTTATTTTTTTACTTAAAAAACAATACAATATTAATTTTTATAAATAAATTAAAAATCGTTTTTTAAGAAGACACACATAAATTAAAACCTTGACACAACACCAACAATTTGCTAAAATAATGAACATTAATCATAGTTTCATATAGTCTTTTTGTTTTCTTTTTTTTAAGTTTGTTTTGGGTTAAATTTCTATTTAGGATATATATATACATATATATATATATATATATATATATATGATTTTTTATTCAAAATTTACAAAAACAATAACTAGCAGTGCTTTGCTTGCTGGTGTTGCGTCTTCGTCTTTTGTTAGTGCTTATGACATGAAGTTGCGTCGTGGAATATCTTGTGATGAAGATGATATTAGTTCTAATGGCAGTAAATTGGAAGCTTTAACCAAAAAAGATGTCACTAACGTTGATGACGAAAATTTATTTAAAGATGATGAACTCGATGGTTATAAAGATAATCGTCGAGTTCGTAAAGATAATGTTTCACACGGGAGTAGTTACGAAGATACTGATAGTGTCGATAAAGTACCGATCGTTAATAAGCGCGAAGCTGAGATTAGTAAACTAAAAGATAATAAGTCATCTTCAGAAAGTGATTTATTAAAAATTTTGGACTTTAAAACAGTCGCTTCAATAATTTCTGCTTCATCTTCTATCGGTATTTTGGGCGGCCTTGCAAAAAAGCTATTTTCTGATAAAAAAGTGAATCCAACAAAGTCCGATGGGCCGGAGCCCTATATACAAGATGATAATAAAAACAAAGATAATCCAGACCCTAATGAAAAAGAGAAGAAAAAAGATGGGCCGGGTCCTTCACCGGTTGCTCCGGGGAACGGAAATTCTAATAAAAAATATATAGTTAATCCAACAAAGCCTGATGATCCGGAACCTCATATAAAAGACGATGATAAAAACAAAGATAATCCAGACCCTAATGAAAAAGAGAAGAAAAAAGATGAACCGGTTACTCCGGCAAGCGAAAATTCTAATAAAAAATATATATTGATTGCTTTAGGTTTTTTTGGATTTGTAGTACTGGCTGTTATACTTTTCAATATGAGAAAAATACTCTTCCCTACAGAAAAGGAATATGATTTGGAAAAATTAAAATTTTCAGAAGATGATCTTGATGAGTATCTTAAAAATAAATCGAAACAAACTAATTAAATAGAAGAAATTAATTACATAGAATATATAAAAAAACACCCTAATGATTGGTGGAAGCGTTACACAAAAGAATATATGAGTAAACTTGATATTCATAGCGACGAATTCAATTTTATATTTATGAAATTTATGGCTGAAAGTAATAAATTTGATAATGAAATTAGTATATTATTAGATATTGCTTCACCAATTTCAGCAAATGATATTGATTTAATATATGACATTATTCAAAATCCACAAAAACACAAATTTTTATTGAAAAAAATTAACGGTGAATTTGTTTTGCTCGTAGAATACAATGGAGAGTATTTATCTTTTGGTTATCTACTATACTGGAGTTGTTTTTCAGGTGTGGATTTTGATATTAATAAAAAAACACTTGATAAATTTAATTTTATTAAAAGTGATGCTTATCGTTTGTTTTATTGCTTAATATATATTGATTATCGTTACGAAGGTTTATTACCATACTATGAAAAAGTTATGAAAGAAAATGAAAAGAGTTTAAAAAAATTTGTAGAATCTTTTTGTAATAATAATAATAATAATAATATATCTTCTTATTGTAAGCAATACGTGCAAAATAAATACAATATTTGGCAAAAAAATGCCAATTAGTTGTTAATAATAAAGAAAAATTTATTCTTCCGAATTTTTCTAAGAATTTTTCTAAAAAATATGAGGAAATGAATGAATATTTAAACAGTTTAATGAAATCTAATGACGGTTTTTTAGTTTTATTTTACATAAAATTAAGTAAAATTACAAAAATTTTTAGGGGATTTTGTGGCATATTGGTAAATTATATTTTTTAACTTTTTTAATAAAAATTATAAATTTAAATTTAATATAGTTATTTTTTGTCCAATATGATTTTATGAAGCTATTTGCCATGAACTATTCTTTACTATTGGTGAAATTAAAAAAATAAACAAAACTACTTTATAAAGTTTTGATACAAAAGAGACTTTAAAAAGTATTTTTTTAGTGATAATGCTTCCTTACTCTGCAGATTAACTCCTTTCAAATAGACTAGATTTTATTGCTCGATATTTAGTGTTAATTTTTATAATTTTTTATGTAAACAGAATATAATTTATTTTTCCTATTTTTTTAAAAAAACATATTTTGCGCTCAAAATATTTTAAGTAACCCGGTATCAACCTTTTGCATAGTATAAACCAAACAAAATTATATTATGCAAAGGGTGTGAATGAATGGAAAACGATTTATATCAATTTAAAAGTACAGAAAATTATAGTATACCAATTTTTCCAAAAGATCCAGTTGTTGCGATGGCTTATGTGCCATATCAAAATCCTAAAGCTGTATATACTGCGTCTTTTGGGCTTAAAAATGGGACTATGTTTCCGTGTCTTAATAAGCCATTTTTAGGTAGAAGGAGGTATAGAGCTTGAGTACAAGAAAAAGTTTAATGAAAAGAATAATGGAGTTAGATTTTGCAATTACAGAGTTTCACATGTATTTAGACACGCACCCCAACGATATTTTAGTCGCTAATAGATTAGAAGAATATAGGTCTAAATGTAAAATTTTGAAAAAAGAATACGAAAGTAAATATGGTCCAATAAGTTCAACTAGTAAAGATGCTAATCGCTGGGCGTGGGTTAAAAATCCTTGGCCGTGGGAATCAAATTGTGAAAATAATCTAGAAAATACTAATTCTAATCTGGGAGGTGCTTTGTAATGTGGACTTACGAAAAAAAATTAGAATATCCAGTAAATATAAAAAATACAAATCCTGCACTTGCAAAACTTATAATTAGTCAGTACGGTGGTCCAGATGGAGAACTCGGAGCATCTTTAAGATATCTTAGTCAACGTTTTACGATGCCTTACCCTGAACTTAAAGCAATATTAACAGATATCGGTACAGAAGAATTAGCTCACCTCGAGATGATAGGGGCAATAGTTTACCAGTTAACTAGGGATCTTACCCCAGAAGAAATAAAAAAAGCAGGATTTGACGCTTATTACGTAGACCACACAACTGGTATCTACCCATCTGCAGCATCTGGAGTACCTTTTACTGCAGCGGCGCTACAGTCTAAAGGTGACGTTATAACTGACTTACACGAAAACTTAGCAGCAGAGCAAAAAGCCAGAACAACTTATGATAATATTCTTAGATATTGTACAGACCCAGATGTTAAAGACCCAATAACATTTTTGAGGGAAAGAGAAATAGTTCATTATCAACGTTTTGGTGAAGGTCTTAGAATAGCTACAGATAAACTTAACAGTAAGAATTTTTATGAATTTAACGTAGAGTTTGATAAATAATTTAGTTTTATCTTAAATAAATGTGTTTTAATTTAATTTTTTATTTATAATTCAGCCCGCCGCCCACAATGGTGGGCGGCGGGCAAAAATTAAAAAATATGACTTATAAATTTATTAAAAGCTAACTTATATTTTAAAAACACAGTAGTTGGCAGTGATGAAAGTTCATATATAACATTAAATTACTACTTATAAATAGAGAAATTTAATTTTCGACTGATATTAAATTTTTTCTAAAAAGCGAACTAAGTAGTAGTTAAGAAATTGGGTTTTCTGCTCATCTATAGTCAAGCGCGCATTTTTATCAAACAATATTTTGTATATAATTTAATAATATCTATCTGCTATTATCACTACCTAGTAGTTAAATATATTGTAATTAGAGACTGTTTTACTGTATCTGTAAAAACTCTGTAGAAGTATTCTAAAAAAAGTAAATATAAAGCTTTTAATTTTGATTACAATTTTTGTAAAACTATAATTCAAGTTTTTCTAATACTCATTGTGTAATTTATGCGGATATAATGTCCTGGTATTAAATATAATTCTAATCTGAATTTTGACTGCACTTTTGCTTAAAAAGTTTTAATACAATTTCTTAGGTTAATTCACATAAATAAAATTAAAATTAAATACAAAAATAATTTAAAAAGGCAATAAATATAATCTAAAAAGTTATATAATTACTTTTTTATATATTTTTTTATTTTTAAATTTATAATCCAGAATACTGTTCTGTCATACATCTTTTTTACGCTCATATGTTAATTTCAAAGAATAAACTTTAACTTATCTGTACCATAACACTATATCTGCCGTGTACCCAGCATGAAGAGGGTAAAGTCGTTTTAACTGATACAGGAATATCCGTTATTCCTTTAAAGTTTTCTTTTTGCGATAAATCTATTTCGGCACACAAAAACTCAGGTTTTATATTTCTAAGTTCATTATATGGGCCAAGTAGATTTACTGTTATACTTTTAGCAAAAGATACTGCATCCTTACCTGGTGGCACATTAACAAAATATATATTATTAACCTTTATTTGTTTTTCCTGTATACCATCTGTGTTAATTTTTAGATTTACCGAATGCAAGTTACTTAAATTTATTACGCCACTTGGCATCTTAACATTTAAATTAAATTCTTTATTATTAAGATTTATGTCAGATAAGTCTAGACTTTCTAACTGAATAGAATCTATACTGTTTAATACTTCTTTACTTGCAGCTATTTCAATTTTTGAATGATCTAAACTGACCCTGGTTTTATTTAGATTCAAGTTTTTCGGCTTATTTAAAAATACAGGAACAACGTCAACAGTTTTTTTGGCAAAAACATTTATTGTTGCATCTACGTTGTTTACACTAAAACTTAAATTGTTAGTTGCCACCCTTTTACCACTTTCATCGTAAAGAGTTACCGGTATGGATTTTATACTAGTGTTCTCTATTAAAATTTCCCCTATTTCTTTCTCCACTGTTACTTTACTAATGCTAGAAACTACGGTTTCTGGCCCAGATATCGTAATCTCTGGTTCTGAAAGTACAGCTGCTGTAATTACATGTTCAGCGTCTGTTTTGCAGTTTATGTTTTGATCTATTTTAAAATTCTTACTTTGTAGTCTGTCTACAAAAACATTAACTAATCTTGGAGATACATTATCTAAAATTTCATAATTTGTTATTCTACCATTTTTTTTTGCACAAAGCTCCAATGTATAATTACCAGTACTATTTATTATCCCGGCAGACTGCTGAGCAAAGACCGTAATATTATCTTTAGTTAGTTGTCCGAGAGTTATACGATTACCCGAGACCGTAACTTCCGCCTTTATGTTATCTAATCCAAATATTGTGAGTCCCGCTTCTTTAGCACTTTCCGAAAGATTTACCACTATTGGAATATTTGTTATAGTTTTACTTATTCTTTCAGAGCTACTAGTGGAAAGTTTAATCCAAATGCAAAAAGAAAATATTAAAGAAATTAAAAATGTAAATTTATTACTGCAAAGTAACTTATTAATCTTTGCTTTCACGTTTACACTTACTCCTTATGTATTTCAATAATTGAAAGTAAAAGCTACCTACTTCTTTTTTTTGAATAAGTTCGTCATCAAGTTTATTTTTTAAATGTTCTTTGGTGTATCCTCTTGTGAGTACTCCACCCAATGCTATTGATATATTCCCTGTTTCTTCAGAAACAACTACAACTAAAGCATCGGAAATTTCGCTGACACCCAAAGCGGCTCTATGCCTTGTTCCTAAATAATCTTTTATATTTTTATTTTTAGTAAGCGGCAAAATACACCCAGATGCATATACAATGTTTTCCCTAATTACCATAGCACCATCGTGCAACGGTGATTTATTAAAAAATATATTACCTACAATCGGAACAGATGGTACTGCTTTTATAACTGTACCGGTATCTATTATGTCACCTAATTTTGTTTTTCTTTCAAATATTATTAAAGCTCCAGTTTTACTTAAAGAGAGCGAAACAATAGCATCAACTAATGTATTTATACATTCTCTCGTTTTTTGAGACTTAGTTTTATCCATTTTATAAATATTATTGCCAAATTTAGTTCCTAGTTTACTTCGACCAATTTGCTCTAAAACATTTCTAAGTTCAGGCTGGAAAACTATTACTATTGTTATAACAGCGAATTCAAAAAATTTATTCAAAATATTACTAAGCATTATAAATTTTAATTGTGACGCCAAAAAAGAAGAAACCACTAATGCTACAATACCCTTAACAAGTTGCATAGCTCTATTTTTTTTAATTAAGTTAATAATGCTATAAATTATAAATGCAGTTATTAAAATATCTAGAAAATCAAGGAACCTAAAGGTTCTCATTAAGCTAAAAAAAGAATCTATCCATTGCCACAAAACTTATAATAAGCTCCTATTTGAAAAAGTAACCTGAATATTTTATTAAAAATTAAGTGCATAGGCAAACTAAAACGTATCATTTCAAAAATAGAAACTTTTTTTAAAAAGGAAGTGCTAAAAGCAAATATATATGCTAAATTATAAAGTACAGGAAAAACAAAAAAATGTCCAAAATTTGAGTTAATTGAACCGAAGAAGTTGATGAATTGTTAAGTTCTTTAGACTTTAATAAAGAGGATAAAGAAAGTGTGTTGTCAAAATGTATTGTGGAATTTGAGGATGAAATAAAAAAATATGTAAAAAATGTAGAAGTATTTAACAAAGTTTATATTAAAAAGATGGCGACTTTATGTGGCTTTGAGAAAGTAGTTGCTGTAGTATTTTGCTGTTTTTCGTACTATTATAGACTTGAAAGTAAAAAAATTTCAGGTAAAGATCCAAGAGCAAAGGCATATTTGTTGGCAAAAGATTTATTTAATAAAAAGTTAAATAAAGTTAAATCTTTGGAGGAATTAGATAAGCTAATAAAAAATTTTGATGAATTTAAAGGTTATTTTGTTGCGCTATTTAGTGAGTACAGTAATTTGGAAACGTTTGCTTCAACATTTAAAGAAACGTGTGATGCAAAAAAGGTTGAACTTAGATATGAGCTCGAAGTTGAATTTAAAGATGAATTCGAAAATTCGTTGTCTTCTTCTTTAGATTATCAATAGTTACTGTTAGGTGGGGTAAAGGCTGTTGAGTTTACTGAATGGTTACCCCGTAGTTTATTGTGACTGAGTTATTATGTGCAAGAGCGATTCTAGTGGGCAGTGCTAAAAACACATAGACGACACAAAATTACGGTTTATAAACAGAAAAATTGAATTTTTGACTGAGACCAAATTTTTTGTACAAGCCGAACTAAATATTAGTTAAGAAATGTGTTTGCCTGCTTATTGACGGGTAGGCGCGCAATTTATATAAAACCATACTTTGAATTTAATATTATATAATTTAATTATCTATCTGCTTCTAGATCTGTCGTCAATTTATTTTCCTACTTTTGACTAACCGTACCTATTTTTAAAATTAACACTCATTTAAATCTGGCTTCAAAATTTTAGTTTTCACAGTTTTTTGTAATTTTATTTTTTATTTTTCGGGACGTTTTTTCACTCAATTTATCACTAAAGCTAAATAGCTAATCTCACGTACAAAAGTTTTTAAATTGCTTTTCTTATTTGTTACAATCCATAACCAAATATTTTTTAAATTAACATACATTTCCATCTAGCTAAAAAAATTCAATTTTTATGGTTCATTTTGCGTTTTTATTTATTTATTTATTAGGCTGATTTTTTATGTAATTTATTATAAAAACGTAACTAACGTGCAAAAATTGTTCAATTCTTCTAAATCTTATTTTTATTGTGTTGCTTTGTGTTTTACAGAGTTGCAGATTTATAATATCTATTTATTATATTCGTAAAATAAAATATAAAATTTTTGAAAATACATAACTGTTTTCTTATGGTAATCTATTTTTAACTTTTTTAATTGACACGCATTTTTAGAATTTCTTTATACTTTGAAAGTGTATATTTGTTTCTAGCCTGCCTTTATTAAATTACATTAGTATGTTTTTTAAAAATAAATAGAATTACTAGTGAATTTATTAGATAAAAATAAAAATATTAACTTAATGTATAATTAAGGCTAACTTTGAATTATAGACCAAATATTGTGAGGAAGCATATTTTGAAAACGTATTTAATAACCGGTGGAGCAGGATTTATTGGTTCTAATTTTATAAATTATATGCTGAGTAAATACGGTAGCGATGTTTACATTATAAATTTGGATGCACTGACTTATGCTGGAAATTTAGAAAATTTAAAAAATGTAGAAAAAAATAAAAATTATAAATTTATTAAAGGAAATATTTGTAACAAAGATTTTATTTTTAGCTTATTTAAAGAATTTGAAATAAATTATGTTGTTAATTTTGCGGCTGAAACTCACGTAGATAAAAGTATAAAAGACCCAGAAATTTTTTTTAAGTCTAACGTAGAAGGGACTTTAAATCTTTTAGAAAATGCTAGGCGTGCGTGGATAGAATCTGAAATTTATGACGAATATAAAGATAATTGTAAGTTTTTACAAATATCTACAGATGAAGTTTATGGATCTTTGGGCGAAAGTGGATTTTTTACAGAAAATACCAATCTTTCACCGAATAGTCCATATTCTAGTAGTAAAGCGTCTGCAGATTTATTAATAAGGTCATTTTTTAAAACTTACAAAATGCCAATAAATATCACGAGATGTTCTAATAATTATGGACCTTACCAATTCCCAGAAAAATTGATACCGTTAAGCATTCAAAAAACTTTAAAATGTGAGAAAATTCCGATCTACGGGGATGGCCTTAATATTAGAGACTGGTTGTTTGTTAAAGATCACTGCAGTGCAATTGACGCTGTTTTAAATAACGGAAAACCAGGAGAAATTTATAATATTGGTGGAAATAATGAAAAAACTAATATAGAAATTGTTAAATTAATTATAGATAATATAAAAAACACAACTGGCGTTAATATAAATGAAAATTTAATAGAATTTATAACGGATCGCAAAGGACATGATCGCAGATATGCTATAGATTCTAGTAAGATAAAAAAAGATCTTAGCTGGGAGCCAAAAACTAGTTTTGAAAAAGGAATAAAAGAGACTATCGACTGGTATTTGAATAATAAAGATTGGCTAGAAAATATTAAAACAGGCAAATATAAAACATATACTAATAATTAACGTAAACTTGTTATCACTAGGACAATTTTGGTTTTAATGGGCAGTTCTAAAAGTGCATAGATAACAATTAAAATACTACTCATAAATAAAGAAATTTAATTTTCGACTGACGTTAATTTTTTGTACAAACCGAACTAGGTAGTAGCCAGGAAATGGGTTTGTCTGCTTATCGATGGTTAGGCGCACGATTTTTATAAAATCATACTTTGTGATTTCCATATTACACAATTTAATAATATCTATCTGTTTTTAGCGCTGCCTTTTAATGAATCAAATTGAGTAAATTATAATCAAATAGATAATATTTAGTTTTAATATTATTTCTTTGATACAACGAGGAAGTTAGTTTTTTGGTAAGAACGCATGTTTAAAAAATAAATATGTAAGTAATATGGCCGTAACTTTTTGAAATCTTCTTGCTTAGAAAATAAGTTAATATGGTTTATTTAAACTTAAGTAACAATAGCTTTTGGAGTAATAAATTTCATTAAATTAGTAAAAATTATATCTTTTTAAAAAGTCGTCATGCTAAGTGACTTAGCGAAGATATCACTAAAAAGGATTTTTGTTAGTCTGATTATTTTTAAAAGTGATATAACAGTCAGCGGATTATTAGTTGTTTAGTCAGTGCAAAATTTTTATAAGTAAGTTTTAGAGAAGTTATAAAATTAAAATTAAAAGCCAAATTTATACTCTAATTAAGAATAAAATATAAAGAATGTGGTTCATTTTGTAATTTTTTTAAAGTACAAAATATAGATTTATTTTTACAATTGTTGATAGTTTTTTAATTTAAATATGTACCAAGTATTATTCTTTATTTGTTATATGATTAAGAATATAATAAGTTATAAAATATGCGAGGATTGTATGAATAATTTTACTTTTTTCAAAACAAATATAGAAGATTTGATTATAATTAAACCAAATGTATTTGAAGATACTCGCGGTTCTTTTATGGAGACTTATAATCGTAAAGAGTTTGAAAGAGCCGGAATCAAAACCAACTTTGTTCAGGATAATCAGTCGAAATCTAAAAGAGGAGTTTTAAGAGGATTACACTTTCAGGTAAAGAATTCTCAAGGAAAGCTTGTTAGAGTAACGAAAGGAGAAGTTTTTGACGTTGCAGTAGACTTAAGACCCAAAAGTAAAAGTTTTGGTAGATGGTATGGGGTAAATTTGAGTTCAAAGAACAGACTCCAATTTTATATTCCAGAAAATTTTGCACACGGATTTTTGGTACTTTCTGATGAAGCCGAGTTCGTTTATAAGTGTACAAATTTTTATGATAAGAAAAGTGAAAGCGGAATAATCTGGAATGATCCTGACCTTAAAATAAATTGGCCGATTAAAAATTTAGACGAGATAATATTGTCAAATAAAGATAAAATGCACCAGACATTTCTAAGCTTTAAAAGTACACAAATTGATAAATGTTGTTAAGATTTTGTTTTTACATGGATATTATGATGAATGTCGGATTTTAAGCAGATTTATTTTTAATATTATATATGATTTTTCGTTTTTAAGCAGGGGATAATAAAAAATCGAGTATATAGTTAAAAAAATAAATATTATTTTAAAAATCGAAAAAGTATTAAAAGATCTTTACAACCCAATAATATTATTTTGCTAATTTAAATTGAATTTTTAAAGAAATATTACTGCTATAAACTAAGCGCTAAAGCTTAGCTAGAAGGTGTTTTCAAACTAATCTTGGTATAAAACTAAATAATTTTACTGGCAGTACTATTTAGCAAATAATATTTTCTGAACTTAACAGAAAAATAAAATTCAAAAAATTAGTTTTCTAGTAACAAGCTTTTCTTAGTTTTTAGTGCGATTATTTCTGAGAAAACTAGGTTTTAGTCTAACTACTAAATTTTAACTTTTACAACAAATGGCAACACTAAAATTGCATAGATAACATTGAATTACCACTCATGAACAGAAAAATTGAATTTTCTAATGACACTAAATTTTTTGTGCAAACCGAACTAAGTAGTAGTTAAGAAATGGATTTGTTTGCTTACCGATAGTCAAGCGTGCGATTTTTATAAAACTATACTTTTAATTTCATATTATATAATTTAAAACATCTATCTTATTTTAGCACTGCCATATGTTAGAAAACTATTTTTGCGATACATATTTATTTTTGTATTCTAGTTAGTTTTTGGTTTTACTACATAAATTTTTAGAGTGTTTTTTATATTACCGTTTAACATTTATTTTAATTTTATAATAAAACTAAAAAAATCTTACTTGACACCCAAATTAAAATATTCTATAATGCTAAATATATCTCAATTTTACTTTATTTTTGTTTTCGGTTTGTATGTTCCGCTAAAAATTTGGCTAGAAGTGATATATATATATATATATAT
>JAEEGL015451239.1_pt1 | contig 140862 bp, 109 predicted proteins | sample 9134231 | NCBI WGS metagenome assembly JAEEGL01 (sample SAMN16246548, study PRJNA631951) | gut metagenome | biome: gut microbiome; feature: rumen; material: fiber-attached | host: Bos | place: Iran: Karaj | collected 2018-10 | reverse complement strand
TCAAGCTGCAGGAACTGGTCTAAGTAACGGCATACGATCTTCTTGCCGATGAAACGGCCGTCTTCATCGATAGGCTCGTTAGCCTGAGCGATGTTGTACTCATCCTCTTCGTCAGCGGACATGTAAACAACTTCGTCAGTTACTCTGAGGTTCTCCTTATCGAACTTTCTGTAAGGAGTCTCGATAAATCCGTACTTGTTGATACGAGCGTAGATAGCCAGTGAGGTCATGAGACCGATGTTCTGACCTTCCGGTGTCTCGATCGTACACATACGTCCGTAGTGTGTAGGGTTGATGTCTCGGACTTCCATCGAAGCACGCTCTCTGGAAATACCGCCGGGACCCAAAGCGGAAAGTCTTCTCTTGTTCGTAAGCTCAGCCAGCGGGTTGTTCTGGTCTGCGAAAGCAGAGAGCTGGGATGAACCGAAGAACTCACGGAAGGAAGCTGACAGAGGTCTTGTATTTACAAGGCTCGTAGCCGTAACGACTTCGCCTTCCTTGGAAGAGATCTGGGAGATCCTGTCTCTTGTGTTCTTCTCAACACGTGCGATACCTGTGCGGAGCTGGCTCTGGAGGAGCTCACCTACGCTTCTTACGCGACGGTTGCCCAAGTGGTCGATGTTGTCGATCTTACCGACGCCGCGGTGCAGACCGAGGAAGTAAGATACGAAAGCATAGATATCATCAACTGTGAGGTTTCTGGGCATGAGGTCAGCCTTACGCTCTGTGAGCTCAGCCTCGAGTCTTGCAGCGATGTCGGACTTGCCGCCGTCCCTGACTGTCTCGATGACTTCGCGGAGTACGCTTACTCTTACGTCCTCGTTGATGGGTGTGTTGTTGATGTCGAAGTTCTTGAGGTCCTTCTTGGCGAAGCTGTTCCTGATGTATGTATCAGCGTCAACTCTGCCGTTGCCGATGACCTTGAGAGGTGTATCGTCATACTCATCCTCGTCAGCAGCCCTTACGAGCTTCTTAGGGAAGATAAGACAGGAGATAACGCCTGCATCCTCGATCTTCTTGGCGATCTCAGCAGTGATGACCGTGTTCTTCTTGACGATGACTTCGCCGTCGTCGGATGTAACGTCCTCAGCGGTCTTCTGACCGGTGATTCTGCCGGAGAGACGGAACTTCTTGTTTACCTTGAAGATACCGACGCGCTCCAGGTCATATCTGAGAGAATCGAAATATGTCTTGTTGAGGATGTTCTTAGCGTTCTCGACTGTGAAAGGCTCGTTGTTCCTGACCTTCTTGAAGAACTCAGCATAAGCTGCTGTCTGAGGATCCTCAGCATCCTTTGTCTCATCCTTCTCGAGTGTCATTCTGAGGCACTCCTCATCACCGAACATGCCGATGATGTCCTCGTTTGTAACGAGGCCTAAGCACCTGAGGAATACAGGAAGAGAAATCTTATGAGACTTATCTACTACTATATATATAAGGTTATATTCGTCGGGCTCGCTGCCGGCATCCTTGGAAGACTTATCCTTGATCGCGGACTTGCTCTCCTTCTCGTCTTCCTCGATGAGGATCCATGATCCCCTGTAAGGAATAAGCTCAGCAGAAAGGAGTCTGTTGCCCATCTTGCTCCTGGTCTCACCGTAGTAAGCTCCGGGGGACCTTACGATCTGGTTGATGACGACACGCTCAGCACCGTTGATGATGAACGTACCCTGATCGGTCATGATAGGGAAGTTGCCTACGAAAGCCTGCTCATCGGTAACCGTGCCGTCTACCTTGTTGCGGAGACGAAGGTTGATGTAGAGCGGAGCAGCATAGTTGCTGTCGTTCTTCTTGCAACTGTCGATGATAAAGGATTTGGAATACTTGGGCTGAACCTTGTTCTTCCTACTGGAGCTCTTACTCTCGTTCTCCTTACCCGTAGGATCACACGGATTATCCTGATCGAAAACCTTATCTACGAAATAAACCTCATACTTGCCCTGCTCGTCAGTAATCGGCGAAATCTCGTCGAAAATCTGCTGCATACCCTCGTCGATAAACCACTGGTAAGATTGCCTCTGGTTATCGATGAGGTTTGGCACTTCGATTACTTCGTTGATTTTGGAATACGACTGCCTCTCTGTCTTGCCTTGTTTTACGGAATGGACCATGACTAACGAATCACCTCACACAAAGCTTAAAAAACCTAAGTTTAAGCAGTTATTACGTTGAAAAAGTCTATTTATTTAACACAAAAGACTCTTCCCGTCAAGAGAAATGGGCATAATGCCCCTAACCCAATATGACGCAGTAAAGAATTATACAGAGAATAGCAAATCCTGTCAACGGGAATTTTTCCCGCCGGCAGGATTTTTGTTCGTTTTATAGTCCTCTAATACCTTATTTTATTGGCTGTCAGGTATAAATAAATTTTTTCATGAGATCGGAATTGATCGCATACTGAGGATTGTTTGTCTTCTTGAGGTTTTCCTTGAGCTTGGAGACGTTGTTTGTGGTCTGTGTATCTCTTGCTTTTGCGATCCAGGAAGGTGTTGCCTTCTCGAAATAGTAGATAACGACCGTCTTCTTGTCTGCGGAAGTGCTGACCATGACGTCGCCTGTCTTTCTAGCGTCGTCAAAGAGCCATTCTGCAAGAGCCTTTGTCTCTGCATCGGCTTCCTTGCCGTCCTCGGTCTCGAGCATCTCTTCCTTTGTCTCGCCTGCATCATAACCGCCGCTTAAGATCTCGTCCTGATCGTCGGAGTGAGCCTTAACGAGCTTGTAGAAAGAGAGCGGATCAAGTCCCTGGGGAGCGATCTGGTTAGCCTTCTCAACGAGTTTCTGTGCATCGGCTGCAACTTCCTCGTCAGTACGGACCTTGCCGTTCTTAGCCTCGTTGCTCAGTGTAAGTGTTCTGAATGTTACGTTCTTCTCTTCGTCGAGCTTTTTCGCTGTGAGGAGAACGACATAAGCACCGGAAGCGCTCTCGAGGACGGTCTTGTCGCCGATCTTTCTGTCGGATGCGAAAAGGAAATCAGCGAGCTTATCGTCATAGTATGTTCTGACTTCGTTCTTGCCGAGAGATGTGATAGCGGTAGGATCGTTATCCTCATCTTCATATTCCTTAAGGGCCTCGTCGTCCTTGGACTCTGTAAGATAAAGCTTAACTGCATCACGGAAAGACTTTGCGTCAGATGCCTTGGCCATGATCCACTGTGCGGTCTTCTTTGCGCCTTCGATATCGACCTTGCCGTTGCTGTCTGTCTTGCCGGTTACGAGGTAGTAGTTGAAATCAACTGTGTCGAATGCGGAAGGATCTGCCTTGTACTGCTCTCTGATCGCATCGTCCGTAGGAGCGATGGATGTGTCGAACTGGGAAATGTAAGCCTGGTACTCGTCAGAGTAGAAGCCTCTCTCAAGGCACTTCTTGTAAAGTCTTGAAGACATTCCAGTACCGAACTGCTGTGAAAGGTATCTTTCGACCGTACCGTAGTTGTAGAGCTTAGCGATGCCGCGGAGGCTGTCGATCTCTTTTCTTGCGCACTTGCCTGCGCCGGAGATCTCACGGAAGCCCTTGGAATCAGCTTCGCGCTCCATAAGGATGAGCTCCATGGCCTGATCAGCGCCCTGTGCGAGGAAATACTCGCGGTATGTCTGGCCTGACTCCTTGTTGAAAACGGTGTCGAGAGTATCCTCGCTTACTATGCCGTACTGTGCGTACATGCTGTAAACGCTCATATAGTAGTAGTTCGTCTCGAGCAGGTTAAGTTTTGCCACATTGCCTGTAGAACCGTCTGCTTTTGTCTCGGTGATTGTCATTCCGGTCAAGATCTGAGGGATGATTCCCGCAAAATATACGAAATAACCCGCTACGAAAAGCGCCATGATGAACACAACAAGTCCAAGTACTTTCTTGGATTTGGAAGTGCCGGTCTTAGACTTCTTTGTTGTCTTTGCCATACAGTTGTTCCCGCCTTATATAATGTAATTAATTATTTATCTGCAAAAAAGCAAAGATAATTATAATTCGGTGTTTTCGATAATGCAAGAAATGTCGTCTAAAGAGGACAACACATAGTCAGGACCGAGCTTTTTGATCTCGTCCACCGGCATCATGGTCCAGCCGACCAGTGCAAACAAAGCTCCGCAGTCCTTTGCCGAAAGCAGGTCTGACGCTGCGTCTCCGACATAGAGGACCCTCTTCATGTCGGTAATGCCCGAGCGCTTTGCGCCTTCAACAATCGGATCGCCGTAGGGCTTGGACCTTACGGTATCTTCGCCGAAAACCATCGTCTCAAAGTATTTCGCTATGTCCAGCTGCTCGATGGTCACCATCGCGGAAGACCTGCGCTTTGCGGTAACGATGCCCTGACGTATTCCCTGCGCCCGGAGCTTGGCAAGACTGTCTGCGATGCCCGGGAAAAGAGAGATCGCTCCCTCTTTCATCCTTTTCATGTTGTATTCGAGATAAGCTTCCGTCAGCTTGTCCGCCGTTTCCTTGTCGTGCCTTGCGAACGAATCACGAAGAGGCCTTCCGATATAGCTCTTCAGGTCTTCAACGCTTCTTTCGCATTTACCGAGGACTATCTCATAAGCCTTCTGGAAAGACTCCACTATAAGAGGAACGGAATCCTGGATGGTTCCGTCAAGATCGTAAAGGACAAGATCAATCTTCTTTTCCGGAGCCATTATCTTCACGCGGGGATGCATCTGAATCGGCATCTCCGTCCTTATTAGCAGCGGGTTTGTTTACGTGTATCAGGACTTTGGCGATCGCGCGCTCTTCCATCTTCAAGACCTTGATGTCTAAGTTCTTGTAATGGACGACGGGCTTCTCCTTCTCTTCAGGAACCCTGTCGAGAAGCTGGATGACGAGACCTGCAATGGTGTCATACTCTTCATCCATAAGCTCAATGTCGAGAACGTCTTCGAGGTCGCTCAACGTCATGTCGCCGGCTACGATGTAATCGCCGTTGGAGAGCTTGACGAGAGGCTGCTCCTCATCGTCGAACTCGTCGGTGATGTTGCCTACGAGCTCTTCAAGCATGTCCTCGATCGTGCATATTCCCATCGTTCCGCCGTACTCGTCGATGATGACGGCCATCTGCATGCCTGATGTTTTCATCTCACCGAAAAGCGATGAGATCTTGCGCGTCTCATGAACGAACAAAGGCTCTCTGATGTACTTTTCGAGAATGAAAGGATGTTCTTCGTCGGGCGGTGTTATGCCGATAAGATCCTTGATGTGCAGTATTCCGCGGATATCGTCGATCGTATCCTCGTATACCGGGATCCTCGTGTACTTCTCTTCTCTTGCGACCTTGATGACCTCGTCGTAATCCGCTTCGATGGGGAGCGAGACGATCTTCTTTCTGTGCGTCATGATCGCCGCGACTTCCTTGTCGTTGAACTCGAAAACGTTGTCGATCATCTCCTTCTCGGAGTCTTCGATGTTGCCTGATTCCGAACCGACATCGACCATCATTCGGATCTCTTCTTCGGTTACGGTCTTGTCCGCAAGAACAGGCGAGATCCTGAACAGCTTGAGGATCAGATTAGTCGAAGCATTGAGGAGAACTACGAACGGCTTTAAGAACACACCGAAGAAACGCACGACGCCTGCAACAGCAAACGCCCATTTCTCGGGATAGCTCTGGGCAATGCGCTTCGGAACGAGTTCGCCCAAAACGAGCGAGAAATAAGACAATACTACCGTTATGGCGACCGTCCAGAATGTCGGAAGCCATGTGTGAACGCCTGCGGGATCGACCAGGACTGCGAGCTTTGTCGCGAAATTGCTCGCTGCAAAAGCGGATGACAAGAATCCGGCGAGCGTAACGCCGACCTGGATGGTTGCCAGGAAGTTGCCCGGATTGTCAATGAACCTGACTATCCTTTTCGCCTTCTTGTGGCCTTCCTCGGCCATCTTGCGCATCTTGGTGTCGTTAAGAGAGATGACCGCCATCTCGGTGCCCGAGAAGAATGCGTTCACCAATACGAAAAAGAAGACAAGCAGTATTTCAGCTACTGTTTTTCCCATTATTTCATTTCACCCAAAAGCTTTTCGAGCGTTGTTCTGACAGCCTGAGGATCAGCCTTGCCCTTGAGGGCTCTCATCGACTGGCCTACGAGGAACTGGAAGTTCTTCTCCTTGCCTGCGAGGTACTCGGAGACGGGACCCGGATTTGCATCGAGGACTTCCTTGATGACGGGCTCGATCGCTGACGCGTCGGATACCTGCGCAAGGCCGTTCTCCTTAACGTAGCTCTCCGGATCAACACCGTTCATGAATACTTCTTCAAGGACCTTGCGGCCTGACTTACGGTTGATCTGGCCTTCCTGGACCATCTTGATTATCACGCCGAGGTTCTTGCCGTCAAACTTCATGTCATCTACCGCGACTGCAGCATCTTTGCAGAGCTTGAGGAGGTCTGTCATTATCCAGTTTGAGACTTCCTTCGGCGAACCGGTCATGTCTGCCGCGGTCTCGAAAACCTTGACCAACGCAGGGCTTGCGGTAATGATGTCCGCGTCGTACTCGGGGAGACCGAGCTGCTCTACATAGCGCGCCTTTTTCTGATCGGCAAACTCAGGGAGCTGTGCTTTGATCTCTGAAAGATACTCTTCGGAGATCTCGATGGGCATGAGGTCAGGATCAGGATAGTACTTGTAATCCTGTGCATTCTCCTTGGATCTCATCGCGTAGGTATATTCCTTCTCATCGTCCCAGCGTCTTGTCTCCTGGACGACTTCGTTGCCCTCTTCGATAAGATCGATCTGGCGCTCCCTCTCGTATTCTATGGCACGCTCGATCGCCTTGAACGAAGCGATGTTCTTCATCTCTGTTCTTGTGCCGAATTCCTTCTGGCCTCTTGGCCTTACGGAAAGGTTGACGTCGGCACGCATGGAGCCTTCCTGCATCTTGCAGTCGGATACACCTAAGTACTGCATGGTGTCGCGGAGCTTGGCAAGATAAGCGGTTACTTCCTCTGCGCTTCTGAAATCAGGCTCGGATACGATCTCAAGGAGCGGAACTCCGCAGCGGTTGAAATCGACCATTGTCATGCCGGTAACGGGATCGTGGACAAGCTTGCCGGCGTCCTCTTCCATGTGGATCTCATGGATTCCGATGGACTTGGTGCCTTCGCTCGTCTTGATGTCAACGTGACCGTTCCTGCAGATCGGGAAGTAGAGCTGTGATATCTGATATGCCTTCGGAAGGTCCGGATAAAAATAGTTCTTACGGTCGAACTTATTCTTTCTCGTGATCTCGCAGTTGAGCGCGAGTCCTGCCTTGACGGCAAACTCAACAACCTTCCGGTTCAGCTGGGGAAGCGTTCCGGGCATTCCCGAACAGACTTCGCAGACGTGGGTATTCGGAGCTCCTCCGAACTTCGTCGAGCATCCGCAGAAGATCTTCGATTCGGTCGATAACTCGCAGTGTACCTCGAGTCCTATAACCATTTCATAATCTCTCATAAGTATTCCTTACCCTTAACCCTTACTGATTCTTTCCGTATGCTGCCGCGAATCCGAGAACCGTCTCTTCTTCAAACGGCTTTCCGATAAGCTGCAATCCGACCGGGAGCTTCTCATCTCCGACTTCTCCGCACGGAACGGAGATTGCGGGAAGTCCGGCAATGTTGATGAGGACCGTGCAGATATCGCCCAGATACATCTTGAGCGGGTCTGACAAGCTCTCGCCTGCCTTGAGAGCCGGCGTCGGAGCAACGGGTCCCGCGATGATGTCGTACTTGGCAAAAGCGTTGTCGAAGGCCTGCTTGATGAGGTTCTTCGCCTGGAGCGCCTTGTTGTAGTAAGCGTCATAGTATCCTGACGAGAGAACAAAGTTGCCGAGCATGATCCTTCTCTTGACCTCGAGTCCGAAGCCCTCGCTCCTGGACTTGATGTAAAGCCTTGTAAGATCGATGTCGCCTTCGGGACGGTAGCCGTACTTGATTCCGTCATAACGTGACAGGTTCGAGCAGGCCTCCGCACAGGCAATGATGTAATAAGTCGGGATCGCGTATTCTGCGATCGGGAATGAGAACGTCTCAACTTCTGCGCCAAGTCCCTCAAGGACCTTGATGGCTGCGGTGACCTTCTCTCTTACGTCAGCATCGATACCCTCACCGAAATATTCTTCGGGAAGACCGATCTTCTTTCCCTTGAGCGAAAAGTTCCCGATCTTGGACATATCAACGGTTGCAGCCTGCTCGGAAGAAGACTGGTCCTTGGGATCCGCACCGCAGATGATGTTGTAAAGAGCTGCCGCGTCTTCGGCATTCCTTGCGATGGGTCCGATCTGGTCAAGTGATGACGCGAAAGCGACGAGACCGTAACGGGAAACGCTGCCGTATGTGGGCTTGAGACCGGTAACTCCGCAGAAAGACGAAGGCTGTCTGATCGATCCGCCCGTGTCCGAACCGAGTGCGATGGGCGCGAGGTCCGCGGCAACTGCAGCGGCAGATCCGCCTGACGAACCGCCCGGAACTCTTCCTGTTCCGTGAGGGTTTACCGTAGGTCCGAAATAGCTGGTCTCAGTGGTGGAACCCATTGCGAATTCATCCATGTTGACCTTGCCGATGATGACCATGCCGGCATCGTTGATCTTCTTTACGACTGTGGCGTCATAGGGCGGAACGAAGTTGGAAAGCATTTTCGAGCCGCATGTTGTAAGAACGCCCTTGGTGCAGATGTTGTCCTTGACTGCAATGGGAACGCCTGCCAAAGGGCTTGTGAGCTTGCCTGATGCGATATCGGCATCGACCTGTGCTGCGCGGATGAGCGCGTCTTCTCTGAGGACCGTGATGAACGCATTGTAATCACCGTCCTTCTCATCGATCCTTGAAAGGTAAGCGTGTGTTGCCTCGACCGATGAAGTCCTGCCGGCTTTAATGGCTTTGCCGAGTTCCAGAGCGGAAAGGCTGATTATCTCTTCTGTAGTCATGTCATTCCGCCCCTTTAATCAAATGTTCTGGGCACGAGGATCGTGCCGTCTTTCGTCTCCGGAGCGTTGGAGAGAACGGTGTCTCTCATGTCTCCGTTGCTGACCTCGTCAGCACGCATTACGTTGCTCCTGCCGAGCGCGTGGCTCAGCGGTTCAACGCCGGTGGTGTCGAGTTCGTTAAGCTTGTCGAAGTAACCAAGAATATCCGAAAGGCCCTTCTGCATGCCGGCTTCATCTTCGGGTGAAAGCTCGATCCTGCCCAATGCCTCGAGATATCTTACCAGGTCGGTTGTAATCTCCATATACTCTGTTGCCTCTTATTTGCGGCCGTTCTTGCCGTTTTTCTTTTCGTTCTTTTTGTCGTTCTTTTTGTCGTCTTCAGCTTCGTCTTCTTCGGAAAGACCGGAATACGGATCGAAAGTCTCTTCTTCGTCCTCATCCTCATACTCTTCCTCGTCGTCTTCTTCATCCTCATCCTCTTCGGGAATGATCTTGGAAGCCTTCTTGGGAGCCTCTTTCTTCTTTGCAGCTTCCTTCTCCTTGGCGCTCTTAACGCTCTTTACTGTCTTGACGACATCATCTGCTACCTTTTTCGAGTTCATGTAATTCGAGATGAGGATGCCGATGACTGCGAGGATCGCGAGGCCGCCGACTGAAATGAATACGATGATGAGTACCTTGGACATGCCGTTCTGTGCTGCAACGTCGCCGTTGTCGGAAGGAAGTGCCGAAGGCATCGTCTCGGAAGATACCGGCTCTGTTACTGCAGGATCTCCGGAAGGTTCGGATGCGGAAGGTGCGGCTGTGGGTGCGGGCTTGGGTGTGGGGAATGCCTTGTTGCCCTTGAAGCCGTGCTTGTCAGCCTTCATTTCGGCTTCGATCTCAGCGTTGAGTGCTTCGCTTGCAACTTCGGCAAACTCGCTCTTGTCGAGCTTGACCTTGCCGGCATAGCCGACTACGAAATAACCGTATTCCTGTGCATAGATGACGCTCATTTCGCCTTCCTTGCGGTTAGCGTCGAAAGCCCATTGCTCAAATGAGGATACCAGTTCGCCTTTACGGACGGTTATCTCGCCCTGATTGTAAACGGTTCCTTCTTTCTGGCCCTTCTCGGCAGCAGTCTTGAGGTCTGCTACGGTCTTGCACTGCTTGAGGAAATCGTTAGCGGCTGTCTCAGCCTTCTTCTTCTCATCAGCGGTTGCGGAAGCGCCCGGTGCATAGAAAAGAGCGTACTGGATCTTGGGTACCATCATCTGGTCTTCAGGGATCTTGTAGTCCTTCTGGTACTTCTCCTGATACTTGCCTGCATATGTCGCGTTCGTAAGGATCTCACGGTAAGCCTTCTCGTCGCATCCGGGACCGAAGTAGAGAGCGAGGATCGTATCGAGGGGAACTCCTGCGGGCTTAGCCTGCTGCTCTGTCCTCTCCTTGATCTCATCATCGATGGCCTTCTTGTCTTCATCGGTGAGCTTGATGCCGGCTTCCTTGGCGCGCTTTACAAGAATGTAAGTGCTCTGCAGATAATCTTCAGCCTGCTTGATGTAATACTCGGCGAATGTCTTTTTGTCTTCGCCGTATGTTGCTGCGAGGTCGATGTAACCTTCAGTCGTTGCCGGATAGTAGCCGTATGCGGCGTACTGGCTGAGCTGCAGGAATGTCAGAAGGAAATAGTAGTTCGATTCCGTAACGGGGATCTTCTCTCCGTCGAAAACATATTCATGGTTGAGGAAATCGATTATCTGATTGCCGTACATTGTGTTGAAGTCCATTTTCGAGATATCGAATGTGGACGATGTCTCGGATGATGATTCCGTTGAGGAAGGCTCGGACGCTTTTGTGGTCTCGTCTGCCAGAACGGATGCTGCGGAGGACATCATGAATGCCGCAGCGACAATAGCAACTATAAGTTTCTTGAATACTCTCATTTCTTTACTCCGTGATCTTTTTATAATCGGCTGCGGCATCGGCGATCGTATCGTCCATGTCGTAGTACTTGTATTTTCCGAGCCTTCCGCCGAATCTGACTTTCTCGTCACCGGATGCGAGTTCTGCGTACTGACGGTAGAGATCGTTATTTCTGTCGTTGTTGAGCGGGTAGTAAGGCTCGTCGCCCTTCTTCCACTCGGCCGGATACTCGCGGGTAACAGCTGTGCCCTTGCCGGTTCCGAATTCGAAGTGCTTGTGCTCAATGATCCTCGTGAACGGCGTCTCGGCATCGGTGTAGTTGACTACCGCATTGCCCTGATAGTCGTCCACGTCAGGCATGTACTCTGTCTCGAACCGCAGGCTCCTGTATTCGAGAGTTCCGAGCTTGTAGCCGTAGAACTCGTCGATCATGCCCGAATAGATGATCTTGTCGGCAAGAGATGAAAGCTCTTCCCTGTTCTCAAGGAAATCAACGCCGGTCCTGACCTCAATGCCTTCGAGCATGTTTTCGATCCACTTCGTATAGCCTCCGACGGGAATTCCCTGGAAGCTGTCGTTGAAGTAGTTGTTGTTGTAGGTAAGTCTTACCGGAAGCCTCTTGATGATGAACGCGGGGAGCTCTGTTGCCTTTCTTCCCCACTGCTTCTCGGTGTAGCCCTTGATGAGCTTGTTGTAGATATCGGGGCCGATGAGGGAAAGAGCCTGCTCTTCGAGGTTCTTCGGCTCGGCGATCTTAACGGAAGCGATCTGCTCGTCAAGCTTCTTCCTTGCCTCTTCAGGCGTAATGACACCCCACATCTTGTTGAAGGTGTACATGTTGAAAGGCATTGAGTATATCTCGCCCTTGAAGTTGGCTACGACCGTATTCGTGTAGCGGTTGAACTCAGCGAACTTGTTCGCGAAGTCCCAGACCTCACGGTCACTTGTATGGAAAATGTGCGCACCGTACTTGTGTACGTTGATTCCGCCGACGTTCTCCGTGTAAACGTTGCCGGCAACCTGTGAACGCCTGTCTATAACCAGGCACTTATACCCGCCGTCTGTCGCAAGGCGCGCAAAAGAAGCGCCATACAGGCCTGCGCCGACGATCAGGAAATCATATTGGCTCATCAAGATAGGATCCTTTCGAGAATTTCAAACAATAATATACATTACCCGAAGATTTTTTGCATTATATATATTTTAAATAAGTCAAATGCCGGCGACTTCATCCCACTAATCAGTTGCACAAAACTCTACACTAAAATGGGACTTTCACTGTAGAAAATTGTGTAAATAAAGCCGATTTACAGTATTTCTTACACTAAAAAGGCTGGTTTAGTGTAGATTTTTGGGAATCGCAACTCCGAGGTGCCCGCATCAGTTTATTCGTGGCGGAACTCGCGGCACTTCGCGATAAATCCGTCAAAGCCCGAAGCATCAGGGTAGATCTCGCAAACGGGCTTGAAAGGCATGTATATGCAGTCCGAAAGGTAGAGAGCGTAATCGTCACCGTGGGCTTCAACGTCCTTTTTGAGGGCAGCTTCGAGCTCAGGGTGCTCCGCTATCTTTCCGCAGGGCCATGAGATGCCGCATTTAAGCTCTTCCGAGCCCTCGTCGATCCTGATGACTGAACTTGCGGGCAGATTCTCGCAGTCAAAGCCGCACCTCATCTCATATGCGCCTTCCTCGAGCAGGAACGCCTTGCAGTCGGCATCGTAATACTTGAGCTCATCCGCATCGAAAACCAGTTCAACCGTCTTGGTCTCCCCTGCTTCAATGAAGAATTTGCCGAATGCGCGAAGTTCGTTTTCGGGGCGCGGGACATCGGGGCAGACCTTGTGGGAATACAGCTGGATAGTTGCTTTTCCGGCCCTGGCGCCTTTGTTGCTCACGGTGACGGTGCTGAAGACCCGGCCGTTTTTCATGACAGACTTCATGTCTTCGATCTCAAAAGTTGTATATGTCAGGCCGTATCCGAACGGGAACATGGCCTTGATCTTTCTCTTCTGATAACCCCTGTATCCTGCGTAGATGCCTTCGCCGTACACGCAGCTGAAGCTGTCGGGATAGCTAAGAAACGACGGGATGTCCTCGAGCCTCTCGGGGAACGTGACCGGCAAATGCCCTGAAGGACTTGCTTTGCCGCTCATGATGTCTGCCATCGCAAGAGCGCCTTCCATGCCGGGATAGAACACGGCGAAAAGCCCGTCGAGCTCGTTTTTGCAGAAGCCGAGTTCCACGGGACCGGGAGTGTTGAGTATCAGGCAGATCCTGCCTGTTCCGCGGTCATTTATCAGTTTGTTAAGCAGGCCGCGCGTCTCTTCGGAGAGTTTGAGATCAGCTCTGTCAGCGCCTTCGCGGGATTCTGCCGTCTCTGTGATTATCGCCGTCGCGCCCTGTTTGAATGCTTCGTAATCGTCAAAAGCGATGTTTTCATAGCCGGGGATCTTCGCAAGTTCTTCTGAAAGGACCGTCGTTCTGTCGGTAAACACCTGCGCGCTTCCGGTTCCGAAGTCTCTGAACCTGCCGCGCTCCTTGCCGAAAAATACGATCTTTTCGCCTTCTTTGAGAGGGAATGCGCCCTCTTTGTTTATCAGCATCACGATGCCTTCCAAAGCAGCGTCATAAGCCGCTTTGCGGCCTTTCGCGACGTATTCGGAATCGGTGAGATCATCAGGAAGTTTCGCGCCGGAATGCTTTTCGATCAGCGTCAAAAGTCTTCTTACGGCTTCGTTCAGACGCTCTTCGGAAACTCGCCCGTCCTTGACAGCTTCAACTATGTCTTTGTGATCCCACGGACCAGGCATGAACAGGTCATTTCCGGCCGCGAGCGAGTCGCCTGTCTTGCCGATGCAGGCGCCCCAGTCAGTGACGACAAGTCCGTCAAAACCCCACTGATCACGCAGTGTATCGGATAGCAGCCAGCGGTCCTCGGTGCACCTTGTTCCGTTGATCGCGACATACGCGGACATGAATGTTGAAGAGACTTTAGCGCACTCTTCAAATGCCGGCAGGTAAAGCTCTTGAAGTGCTCTTTCGGGTATCTGCTCATCGATGCCGATGCGGTTGATCTCAAGGTTGTTGCAGGCAAAATGCTTGGCGTTCGAAGCGACTCCAGTCTCCTCAACGCCAATGCACATTTGAGGTGCCAGGACCTTTGTCAGAACAGGGTCTTCCGAGTACCCTTCAAAGAACCTTCCGTTCCTCGGATCTCTTAACAGATTGCAGTTCGGGGTGCCCAACAAAATGCCTATATTGTAAGCCTTTGCTTCCATTCCGAGAGCACATGCCACCTCATGCACGACTTCGGGATTCCATGTCGCGCCAAGCAAGATCCCGGGCGGATAACAGCCCGGTGCGGAAGTGATATTCCCCTTGATACCGGCGAGTCTTCGGGAGATCTTATCTCTTAGGATCTTCTCGTTTTCAGTGAGTTCATCGGTGCGGTAGAACAGCCTGATGACACGGAAAACTTCCTCGGGCGCAAAGCCTTCGGATTCGCCTTGCTGCCTGTCCTGGAAGAGCTGTTCGTAATTGATGCCGGTACCGCCGTCCTGCATATTTAGGACGGGGATCTCAATTCCTTCGCACGTCATGCCTCCGACCGAAAAAGGCGACCTGCCGCAAAGCAGTCTTGCCTTATCTTCGAGTGGCATTTTGGCGAGAATGAGATCAATATCCATCAGTACCTTCGGTATCTTTCGTACCGCTTTTGCGCGAGTTCCTCTCCGTTATAGCCTTCGTTGTCTCCGATGAAGGAATTCAGACCTTCCCTCAGCTGCGCAACTACGGCGTCTATATTATTTTCGCAGAGGTCTTGAGGCTCTGCAATGATCTTGTCGATAATCTTGTTGTCCTTCATGTCCCGGGCGGTAAGCTTCATCTCCGCCGCCGCTTCGGAAGCGCGCTTGGAATCCTTCCAGAGAATGCTCGCGTATCCTTCGGGTGAGAGGATAGCGTAGATCGCGTTTTCGAGCATCCAGATCTCATCTGATACCGCGACGGCCAATGCTCCGCCGGAGCCCGCCTCGCTTATGATGATCGAGAGTACGGGGACCTTCAAAGATGACATCTCGTAGAGGTTCCTTGCGATGGCTTCGCCCTGACCTCTTTCCTCGGCTTCCAATCCGCAGTACGCGCCGGGCGTATCAACAAAGCATATGACGGGCCTGCCGAACTTCTCGGCCTGCTTCATGAGACGCAGGGCCTTGCGGTAACCGTCAGGCGACGGCATTCCGAAATTGCGCTCGATGTTCTCTTTTGTATCGTGTCCTTTCGACTCGGCAATGACGGTGACGGCCTTGCCTGCAAACGTAGCGATTCCGCCCATTACGGCCTTGTCGTCCTTGACGAATCTGTCGCCGTGGAATTCTATGAAATCAGGGAAAAGCTCCCTTATGTAATCTTCCGCGACCGGCCTGTCCTTGCCTCTGGATATCATGACCTTGTCCCAGGGAGTGAGCTTGTCGGAGCTCTTGGGGATCTTGACCTTGCCGGTCTTTTCAGGCTTGAAGCCGCCCTTGTTCTCGTGGAATTTGAGGATATCGGTCAGATAATCCTTCATGTCGGATCTTGTGACGATGTCATCGACGAAGCCGTGATCGCGCAGGAATTCCGCGCGCTGGAAGCCCTCGGGGAGCTTCTGGCCGATAGTCTGCTCGATGACTCTCGGGCCCGCAAAACCAATGAGCGCGCCGGGTTCGGCGAGGATGATGTCGCCTAACATCGCAAAGCTCGCGGTAACGCCGCCCGTGGTCGGATCGGTAAGAACCGTCACATATAAAAGTCCCGCATCGGAATGCTTCTTGATGGCCGCGGAGGTCTTCGCCATCTGCATCAGAGAGATGATCCCCTCCTGCATCCTGGCGCCGCCCGATGCCGTAAACATAATGACCGGAAGCTTCTCTTCGGTTGCTTTCTCGACCATTCTCGTGATCTTCTCGCCTACTACGCTGCCCATCGATGCCATCATGAAACGGCAGTCCATAACGCCCAGGCATGTCGGATATCCGTTGATCAATCCCTTGCCTGTAACGACAGCTTCATCCAAGGAAGTTTTGTCGCGGAGCTTCGCGAGCTTGTCCTCATAACCCGGGGTCCCAAGGGGGTTGGATTCCTGCAGGTCTGAGTCCCATTCCTCGAATGAGCCGTCGTCAAGAACGCTGTCGATCCTGGTCGCCGCGTACATGCGGAAATAGTTGCCGCACTTCGGGCAAACGAAGAGATTTCTCTTCAATTCTTCAGAGAAGATAGTCTCACCGCACTTCGTGCATTTATGGAAAAGTCCCTGCGGCGTCTGCGGTCCCTGATCCTCGTTTTTCGGGGTATCGGTTCCTCCTGACGCAGACTGGGTCTTCTTGAATAGATAACGTAGTTCCATAGCTTTTCCCGGTCCTTATTTTCTCGAGAACTTATCGATAAAATCGATGTCCGTGTTGCCGGATACGAATTCCGGGCTCGTGATGATCCCGTACTGGTAGTCAATGTTTGTCTTGATTCCCGTTATGATGACCTCGCCCAAAGCGGACTGGGCCTTCTTAATGGCTTCTTCCCTCGTGGGTGCCCACACGGAGAGCTTTGCGAGCATAGAATCGTAGAAAGGCGGGATCTCAAGGCCGCTGTACACAGCGGAATCGATCCTGACTCCCTGACCGCCGGGAAGATAAGCAAGCTCGATCTTTCCGGGACACGGTCTGAACTTGTGCTCTGCGTCCTCTGCGTTGATGCGGATCTCGATGGAGTGTCCCTTGATCTCAACGTCGTCCTGCGTAAAGCCCAATTTCTCGCCTGAAGCGATCTTGATCTGCTCCTTGATGAGATCTATTCCGGTTACCCATTCGGTGATCGGATGCTCGACCTGGATCCTCGTGTTCATCTCCATGAAATAGAAATTTCCCGAAGGTTCCAAGAGGAACTCGACGGTGCCCGCGTTCTCGTAATTTACTGCCTTTGCGGCCTTTACCGCAGCCTCGCAGACAGCCTTGCGCTTCTCTTCTGACAGAGTCTCGCACGGGGTCTCCTCAACGAGCTTTTGATGGTTCCTCTGGATCGAGCAGTCGCGCTCGCCCAACGAAACGACGTTGCCGTACTTGTCAGCCAATATCTGCACCTCGATGTGCTTCGGGTGCTCGACATAGTGCTCTATGTACATCGAACCGTCGTTGAATGCGTTTTTCGCTTCCTGCTGCGCGGTAAGGAATGCCTGCGCGAAAACGTCTTTTGACCTTGCAACACGCATACCCTTTCCGCCGCCTCCCAGAGAGGCTTTGATCATGACGGGATAGGTCGCGATGTCGGCAAGTCTTAAGCCGTCCTCGACGGTCTTCACCGCCTCCGCGCTTCCGGGGATCGTAGGAACTCCGGCGGCGATCATGGTCTTCTTGGCCTGGGCCTTGTTGCCCGATGCCGCGATCATGTCGGAAGACGGACCGATAAACGTGATGTTGCAGCGCTCGCAGATCCTCGCAAACCTTGCATCCTCAGAAAGGAATCCGAAGCCCGGGTGGATAGCATCCGCGCCCGATGTCAGCGTCGCACTGATGATGCGGTTGATGTTCAGATAACTCTCTGAAGAAGGCGCGGGTCCGATGCATATCGTCTGATCCGCGAGCATGGCATGAAGGGCATTCCTGTCAGCCTCGGAACATACCGCGACCGTCTCGATGCCCATTTCGCGGCACGCCCTTATAATGCGGACCGCAATCTCGCCTCTGTTGGCTATCAGAACTTTCTTGATCATAAGCTTTCCTTAATCAGCCTTGGGAAGGATTGCAAACTTGAGGGTTGCCTTGACTACAACGTTGCCGTTGACTGTAGCTACAGCCTCGCCGATACCGAAAGTATTCTTCATTGCGGTGATCCTTGTCTCAAGTCTTACCTGGTCTCCCGGAACGACAGAGCCCTTGAACTTGCACTTGTCAACGCCTGCGAAAAGAGCGATCCTGCCCTTGAATTCCTCCTTGGAAAGGATGCTTACGGCGCCTGTCTGCGCAAGAGCCTCAACGGTGATAACGCCCGGAACGATGGGGTATTCAGGGAAATGTCCTCTGAAGAAATATTCGTCGTATGTGAAATTCTTATATGCGATGGCATATTCGCCGGGCACATAATCCTCAACCTTGTCGATGAGGAGGAAAGGATGCCTGTGCGGAATGATCTTCATGATGCCTGTAGTGTCGAGTGAATTAGCCATGACTTGTTCTCCTTTTGATTAGCTTATTCTGAAAAGAGGCTGTCCGTATTCAACGGGCGAACCGTTTGTTGCCAGTATTTCCGAGATCGTACCGTCGCAGTCCGACTCGATCTCATTCATCATCTTCATTGCCTCAACGATAGCCAGGACCTGACCCTTCTTAACGCGGTCGCCGATCTTGACGAAAGGCTGCGCGTCAGCGGCGGGAGCCGCATAGAAAGTGCCTACGAGAGGTGACTTGATGATGAACGCGTCGTCATCCTCGTCATCTTCAGAATCGCCGCTTGAAGCCTCTGCGGCAAGCGACATTGCCTTGTTGAGATCAGCCATCGATACGCCCGAGAAAGCGCCTGCGCTTGCGGCATTTGCAGCCGAAGTCAGTATTCCGCTCCTGCCGGTGTGAAGGGTGATAGAGAACTCGCCCTCCTTGTAATCGAAGCTGTCGATGTTCGATTCCGATACCGCTTTGATAAGGGCGGTCATCTCTTCGAGAGTAAGCCCTGTGCGGTTGTTCTTATCTGCCATATGACACTTCCTCCCTTATGTGAATTTCTTAACGATCAATGATGCGTTGTGTCCGCCGAATCCCAGATTGTTCGTCATCGCGTATGTGATGTCGCGGTTCTTGGGTTCGAAGAACGTGTAGTCGAGATCCATCTCGCCCTCGGTCTCTTTTGAACCTGCGGTTACGTGAACGTATCCGTCCTGGATCGCCTTGACGCATGTGATAAGCTCAACGCCGCCTGCGCCGCCCAATACGTGACCGATCATGGACTTCGTGGAGTTTATCGAGATGTTCTTAATGTCTTCCTTGAACGCATACTTCATTGCACGCGTCTCGAAAAGGTCGTTATGGTGAGTGGACGTTCCGTGAGCGTTGATGTAATCGATGTCGGAAGGCTTGATGCCTGCTTCCTTCATTGCGATGATCATCGCTTCGCCGGCGCCTGATCCGTCCTCTGCGGGCGATGTGATGTGGTATGCGTCGCATGTCGCACCGTAGCCTGCGATCTCAGCCAGGATGTTTGCGCCTCTTGCCTTTGCGTGCTCAAGGTTTTCGAGAACGAGGACGCCTGAACCTTCACCGATCACGAAGCCGTCTCTGTTCTTGTCGAACGGTCTTGATGCAGTCTCGGGATCTTCGTTTGTCGAAAGAGCGGTGAGAGCGGCAAATCCCTGTACGCCTGTCTTGCAGACGGAAGCCTCGCAGCCGCCCGTGACCATGATGTCGGCATCGCCGTACTTGATGGCCTTGAAAGCGTCGCCGATCGAGTGAGCGCCTGTTGCGCAAGCCGTAATGACGCAGGTGTTGATGCCCTTCATTCCGTACATGATGGCAATGTTAGCAGATGCCATGTTCGCGATCATCATCGGGATGTACATCGGAGCGATCTTGCCGGACTTCTCGTATCTGACCTGCTCTCTCTCGTGAGCCTGGAGAGATCCGATTCCCGAGCTTACGATGACGCCTACCCTGTAAGGATCTTCTTTTGTCATGTCGATGCCGGAAGACTCAATTGCCTCCTTGGCAGCAGCAACCGCGAAGTGCGCGAAAGGTTCCATGCGCTTCATCGTCTTGAAGTCCATGTAGTTTAGAGGATCGAAATCCTTAACTTCGCACGCGAGCTTGATCTTCGAATTGCTCGTATCGTACTTGGTAATCGGGCCGGTTGCAGCCTTTCCCTTTTTGAGACCTTCCCAGAAAGTCTCAACTGTGTTTCCGAGAGGTGTGATCGCACCCATACCGGTTACTACGACTCTGTTTGCCATTTGCTTAATCTCCAAATATCTTTTTCGATAGTGCCTTAAGACACGTGATTACATGTGCATTCCGCCGTCGACGGAGAGGACCTGACCCGTGATGTATGAAGCATCCTCGGAGCACAGGAAGTTAACTGCGTTTGCGATATCCTCGGGCTGTCCGTATCTCTTGAGCGGGATCAGCTCGAAAATAGCTTCCTTCTGCTTGTCCGTAAGAACGGCCGTCATGGGAGTCTCAACATATCCCGGAGCGATCGCGTTGAACGTGATGTTCCTTGAAGCGAACTCTCTTGCGCACGACTTTGTGATGCCGATGACGCCTGCCTTTGAAGCGGAGTAGTTGACCTGGCCTGCCTGGCCCTCGATGCCTACGATCGAAGAAATGCTTACGACTCTTCCCTCTCTCTTCTTCATCATGATGGGCGTGACGTGCTTGATGAAATTGAACGTACCCTTGAGGTTAACGTTGATGACCGCGTCGAAATTCTCCTCGCTCATCTTGATGAGAAGTCCGTCTCTTGTGATGCCCGCGTTGTTTACGAGAATGTAGATGCCGCCGAAGTCTTCGTTGATCTGCTTTACTGTCTCTTCAACTGCAGCGAAATCAGCCACGTTGCACTGATATGCCTTGGCGTCAACGCCCAGTGCCTTAACCTCGTCTTCAGCAGCCTTGCTGTTTTCGAGAGGGCAGGCATCAACTATTGCGACGTTGTATCCGTTCTTTGCAAGCTTAAGCGCGATGGCCTTGCCGATGCCTCTTGAAGCGCCTGTGACGATTGCTGTTTTTCCTGTATTCTCTGACATAATCTTTCCTCCTGAATCAGCCGAGTTTTTCCAATAATTTATCTACGTCTTCCGGTGTCGATACACCGATAACTTTGATCGACGGAACGGTCTTTCTGACAAAGCCCGCGATGGTCCTTCCGGGGCCGACTTCGACGATGGTGTCAACGCCCATTTTCTCTAACTCGTAAAGCGTCTGCTCCCACATGACGGGGCTAGATACCTGCGACTCGAGCAGGCCCTTGATCTGCGCCTTGTCAGTAACCATCGAAGCGTTTACGTTCGCGAAGTAAGGGATCTTGAGATCGCCTAATTCAACGCTCTCAAGTTCCTTGCCGAGCTTGGCTCCCGCTTCCTTGAGAAGGGGCGAATGGAAAGGTCCCGATACGTTGAGCTCAACGACTTTGACTGCGCCTGCTTCGGTGCACTTGGGCATTGCCTCTGCGACTGCTTCCTTCCTGCCCGTGATGACGATCTGTCCGGGGCAGTTGAAGTTTGCGGGCCACACGCCGTCGATCTTATCCGTGACCGATTCAACAGTCTCTTTATCAAGACCGATGACCGCAGCCATCGAGCCTTCGCCTGCGGGAACGGCAGAAGACATGAGCCTTCCCCTGATCCTCGTAAGCCTTACCGCGTCTTCAAAACTCAAAGCGCCTGCAACATAGAGGCTGCAGTATTCGCCCAAAGAGAGGCCGGCGGTAACTTCAGGCTTAACACCTGCCTTAAGAAGAGCATCTGTGATGATGCAGCACGCGGTGACAAGCGCGGGCTGTGTGAACTCTGTGATGTTGATATCGTCGTTCTGCTCGAAAAGGAGCTTGGCCATATCGATGTCAGCAGCTTCGGATGCCTTTACGAGCATGGCAGCAGCCTCAGGACTCTTTTCAACAAAGCCCTGTGCCATGCCAATCTGCTGGACGCCCTGACCCGGGTAACAAAAAGCTATCTTCATTATGCTTCCAACTTTCTTCCAAGAAGCTTGTCAGCCTCTTCGAACATTGACTCGATGATGACCTTCGCGGGTCTTACTTCCTTGATGAGACCTGCGATCTGGCCTGCCATGAACGTGCCTGCCTTCGTGTCGCCTTCAACGACAGCCTTACGCAGACTTCCTACCGTAAGTCCCTCGAGTTCTTCGAAGGTTACGCCGCTCTGCTCCATCTCAAGATACTTGTTGGAAAGGGCGTTTCTGATCTGTCTTACGGGATGGCCGTAGGATCTTCCGGTAACTCTTGTCGAGTTGTCCTTTGCCTTAACGACCATGTCCTTATAGTTCTGGTGAACATTAACTTCGTCGCAAGCGCAGAAAACGGTTCCGCACTGTACGCCTTCAGCGCCGAGCATGAAGGCCGCTGCAACGCCTCTGCCGTCAGCGATACCGCCTGCGGCGATAACGGGGATGGATACTGCGTCTACTACCTGGGGAACGAGTGTCATTGTCGTTGCTTCGCCAATGTGTCCGCCGGACTCTGTGCCCTCAGCGATTACGGCGTCAGCACCGCACTGCTCCATTCTTTTCGCGAGAGCAACGCCTGCCGTAACGGGAACGACGATGATGCCGGCTTCCTTCCACATTTCCATATACTTCTCAGGTGAACCTGCACCGGTGGTAACGACCTTTACCTTCTCCTCTGCGATGACCTTTGCGATCTCGGGTGCCCTGGGATTCATGAGCATGAGGTTAACGCCGAACGGCTTGTCTGTTGCCTCGCGGCAGAGCCTGATCTGCTCTCTGCACCAGTTCTCGTCAGCGCCGCCGACGCCGATGATGCCGAGGCCGCCTGCGTTACTTACTGCCGCAGCGATATGCCAGTCTGCAACCCATGCCATTCCGCCCTGGAAGATGGGGTATTTGATTCCGATAAGATCAGTGATTCTGGTCATTGTAGTTTCTCCTTTACAAAGATCAATATTCAATATAGTTTGCATCCCATGTGAGGCCGCCTCCGAAGCTTGCGAATACAAGCTTCATGCCTCTTTTGAGCTGCCCGTTGTCTTTCATCTCTTTGAGGAGCACCGGAATGCTCGCTGAAGATGTGTTGCCTGTTCTCATGATGTTCATGGGGAACTTGTCGAGGCTCACCTTGAGCTTCTTTGCAGTTGCCTCAATGATCCTCGCGTTAGCCTGATGGAGTACGAACCAGTCGATGTCCTCAAGCTTGAAATCGAATTTAGAAGAAAGTTCTCTGATGATCTTCGGAACCTCAGTTACCGCAAACTTAAATACCTCACGGCCGTCCATGTTGAACATCGTGAGAGATTCAAAACCCTCCTCATCCTTGCGTGCGGGCTGTCTTGCGTTGTCGCAGTGCAGACAGTCCATCCTCGCACCTGAAGATCTCATGATGAACTGGTTCGGCTTGCCTTCCTCAGCCTTGAGGACAGCAGCGCCTGCGCCATCACCGAAAAGGATGCACTGGCCTCTGTCTTCCCAGTTTACGAAGTTGGATGTGCACTCAACGCCGCAGACTAAAGCAAGCTTTGAATTGCCTGATTCGATGAATCCCTGAGCCGCGTTATAAGCAGCGATCCAGCCGGGGCATGCCGAGTTAACGTCAAACGTTCCGCACTCCTCGCTTACGCCGAGTTCCTTGTGAATAACGCAAGACAGCGTCGGGAACATAAGATCCGACGTTGTGGTTGCTGTAATAATAAGATCTATATCTTTAGGATCGATTCCTGCGTCCTCGACAGCCTGACGTGCAGCCTTGACTACCATCTGAGAGGGCTTGTCGTTCAGAGGATCGGAAATCCTTCTTTCCTTGATGCCCGTTCTCTCGGTTATCCATTCGTCGTTCGTATCGACCATTTTCGACAGGTCATCGTTGGTCAAAACCTTAGACGGCAGATATGAGCCTAAACCGATTATCTTTCCGGTCATTTGTTGTCCTTCCATGCAAATACTTTGACAAACCAATAGTTTGATTATCAAAGTATATATGTGAAGACCGGACTTGTCAAATTCATAAAGGAAAAATGATTATTCTGCCGCTGTTTTGCCTCTTCATTACACAAAACGTTCCACTTTTCGCTCGAAAAAGAGAACACTTAGTGGAATCGCGGCCAAAAAGTACGTTCATTCCACAAAACGCTCCACTTTTCGCTCGAAAAAGAGAACCGTTAGTGGAATCGCGGCCAAAAAACGCCCCCGGAGGGGCGCCGCTGTAACGATTACTGTTCAGGATTCCTGTCGATCCAATGGCCGCCAAGCCAGTGGGATTTAGTGATGGTGCAGAAGCTCTGGGCAGAGAGCATCGGGATGGCAATCTTGCGCATGGTCTCGTCCGACAGGCGGAAATTCTCCGCATACTCAGCGCCCGCCGCCCGGATGCTTTCGAGATAGGCTTCCTGCTGGCGCTTTGCCTGGCCGGTCACGAAGATCTCGCCCTCGGAGCACAAGATCGCGGTGTAATTGCCCTTGCCGCACATCAGATCATACTGGGCAAGGAGCGCGGGATAGACGGGCTCTGCTTCGACATAACCGCAGGTGCTGATGAGCACCATCTTCTTGTTGCGCATCGCGGGGTCACGGAGTTCATTGAAGGTCATGTCGGATTCGCTCTTCTCACCCATGTAAGGCTCGACGAGCTGCAGGCACCTGTCGGTCATGGCCTTCATTTGCGAAGGCATGCCGTAGAAATAAAGCGGATAGCTCTCGATAATGACATCGGCTTCCTTAATGGCAGCGATAATCACTTCCATGTCGTCCTTGATGACGCATTTGCCTTCATCGCTTCTCCAGCACGAAAAACACCCTCTGCAGGGCTTTATGTCCTTTGAGCAGATATCGATCCGGCTGATCTTCGTGCCTTCGGGGAACCCTTCGGTGAACGCTTTCGCGATCCTTATCGTGTTGCTCCTGTCACCCTTGGGGCTTCCGTTTAATATAAGTACATTCATTTCCTTATTACCTTTAGAGAGACAGACCGCCGTCTAAAACAATGACCTGGCCGGTCATGTACGAGAAGTCGTCCGAGCAAAGGCTTGCAACGACGTTCGCGACGTCTTCGGCCGTACCGAATTTCTTTAAAGGGATCGCCTCAACGTACTTTGCGGCAAGATCTTCGGGGATCGATTTGAGCATATCGGTTCCGATGAATCCGGGCGCTACCGCGTTGACCCTGATGCCGCGCGGAGCAAGCTCTTTGGCCATCGTGGCGGTCATGGAATTGACCGCGCCCTTTGTCGCGCTGTATACGGTCTGGCCTTCGACAGCCAAAATCGAACTGACTGACGAGACGTTGATTATCAGGCCCTTTCCGGCTCCTGCCATTCGGAGCGCCGCCTGCTGTGCACAGTTGATGTAACCCTTGATGTTGATCGAAAGGCTCTTTTCGAGAGACTCCTGGCCGACCATCAGAAGGTAAGCGTCATCGACCACGCCCGCGTTGTTTACCAAGACATCCAGGCCTCCGAAGTCCTTGCGGAGCTCGCGGAACATTGCTTTGACCTCGTCGATGTTTGATGTGTCGGCCTTGTATGTTTTCGCGCTGACGCCGAGAGCTCTTATCTCTTCAGCGGTCTGTTCAGCGTGTTCGGCGTTGCTGTTGTAGTTGACTGCGATGTCATAGCCGTCCTTTGCGAGCCTTAATGCGATCGCCTTTCCGATTCCGCGTGATGCGCCGGTAACTAAAGCCGTCTTACCCATTTTGATTCTCCGTTATGCTCTCTTGAGGACCACTGCCGAATAGATCCCGCCGGCGCCGTAGGATACTGCCATTACATATTCCCTGCTGCCTTCATGGAGTTCTTTGGCTGCCCTTGCGAGCGAGAGCGATGCTGATGCAGCCCTTGCTTCGCCGGCTTCGGCCCTTACGTTTCTTACTTCGATCTTGTTGTCCCAGATGCGCGCGACTGCGTCATCTAAGATTGAATCAAGCTTCTTCATTCCGTTTGCAAAACCATAGATCACGGATACGTCAGCCGTGCTGATCCCCGCATCAGAAGCGGCCTCTTCGATCGCCCTGACAAGTGCTTCGCCGGTGCCTTCAACTTCGCCGTAAGGGACTGAATGCCTTGCGGATGCATAGCCTGCGATCTGCGCGTACTTTTTGCTTCCGCGCGCCGCCGCGCTCTTAGAAGATTCGAGTATCAGCGTGACAGAGCCTTCACCGAGGATCATGCCGTCACCGCCGTCGGACAAGAGCCCCAGGTTCTCGTAAAGTTCCTTTTCGACATCGGTCAGCTCGTCGGTGCCCGTTGCGAGCATGATTTCTTCATCCCCGCGGCGTATCGCTTCGCATGCGTACATGACGCTCTGAAGGCCCGCCTGGAAACCGTTTGCGATCGTTATGTTGTAGCCTTTGATGCCCGTGAAGATCGACAGGTATCCGCCAGCCGCGTTGTACACGGTGTTCGGGAACATGAACGCGCTGCCGTTCTCCACGCCCTTCTCGATGATGAGTTTCTGGAAATTGACTATCTCGGTAAGCGGTCCGTCCGCCGTTCCGATGACGATTCCGATATCGTCTGCATTAGTGTCGTCAACCTTGATGTCTGCGTCGGCAAGCGCCTCGATGCCGCTTAAGAGCTGGATCTGGCTGAAGCGGTCGAGCTTTCTTAAGAATGCCGATTTGACCTCGTGCTTTTTGAAGACGTCGGTGCTCAGATCGGCCCTGTAATCGGACGATTCTTCAGATAAGATTCCGGTAACTTCGCCGATGCCCGTGATGTAAATGGGACCGGCATTTCCGGCATTTGTCATCTCATGCGGATCCTTCGCGAAAACAATGCTCGCGTTATTGCCTCCGAACGCGAACGAGTTCGACATGCAGACGTTAAGTTCCTTCGCCTGCTTCTCATTTGCAACGAATCCGATGCCTCCGGCCTTCTGATCAAGGACATCAAAGTCCCCGCCTTCATAACCGATGGTGGGCGGTACCTCGCCGCGCTTCATTGCCTCAACGGTAAGAACTGCTTCGATCGAGCCCGCGGCGCCGAGACAGTGGCCCGTCATGGACTTGGTTGAGCTAACCGCAAGATCGCTCCTGCTTCCGAAAAGCGTCTGCAGAGAAAGGAACTCGGCCTCATCGTTTTTCGAGGTGCCGGTACCGTGCGCGTTGATGTAATCGATGTCTTTGAAATCCACGCCGGAACTTGCGGCCGCGCGCTTTATAGCACTCATCTGGCCTTCACCGTCCGGTCTCGGCGCGGTGATGTGGTAAGCGTCAGAGCTCACGCCGGAACCCAGAACGTCGCAGTATATTTTCGCGCCGCGCGCCATGGCATGTTCATAGCTCTCGATTATGAGGACGCCCGATCCTTCGCCGAGCGTTATTCCGTCGCTGTGATTGAAAGGCGAGCACGCCTGCTCGGAAAGAGCGTGGAGTGCGTGGAAGCCCGCATACGCAAGGGACGAGAAGCTGTCGCAGCCGCCCGCGATGAAGACGTCCGCCTTGCCCGATCTGATCATGTCGCAGGCGCCTGCAAGACTCATGGTTCCGGCGGCGCAGGCGTTGACGATGTTCGCGGTTATGCCGTCTAAGCCATAGTAGCCCGCGACGTTGTTGGCGATCGCGGATGCGCTCATCCTGAGGATGTCGTCTTTGGAGACCGGCCTGCCGTTAAAGCTGTCGGTGTAGTATTTATCGATGCTTGAGGCGCCGCCGATGCAGGTGCCAAGTATCACGCCGATCTTTGTGCGGTCCTCTTTATCAAGATCGAGGCCCGAATCAGAGATGGCTTCGCCGGCCGCCTTGATGCACAGAAGCGTCGTGCGGTCGTATTCGTCCTTGCAAAGTTCACTGTCGGTAAGGGATACTTCAGCTCCCTTGCGGGAGTAGCAGCCGGCCGTGTCAAAGGATCTTACGTCCTTGATGCCGGTCTTTCCCGAAAAAGCAGATGCCGCGCATTCTGCGGCATCGTCACCAAGCGCACATACGAGACCTAAGCCCGTTATTACGCACCTTTTAAGGTTGCCCGGCATCTCAGTCCTCTTTATGTTCTTCTACGTACTGTGTAAGTGTCCTGATCGACTGGAAATTCTCCTTGCCGGAACCGGACATGTCAACTCCGAAGAGGTCCTCAAGTCCGACAATGATCTCGATGGAATCGATCGAATCAAGTCCTATATCCTCGCCGAAAAGCTCTGAATCGTACTCTAATTCCTCTTCGGGGATCCGAAGTCTCTCAACGAGCATTTTCTTTATTTTTGCAGCGATTTCTTCGTTCATTTATCCGCACCCTCCGCTAAACATTAACAAAATAATTTTATACTACATTAGTTCCGGTCTTGCAATTTTCGCCGGGCAGAACGGCAAAGAACTTAATGCCCGCCGTGGGCTTGTCCAGGTCCGTGAGTGCGATCTTGTAACGCCCGCCCCAGGACGAGACCTCAAGAAACTTGTCGTCGATCCCGGTGCAGGTGACCCAGTGGAAGCCTACCTTGCTTGGAACATTGTTAGGATCCAAAAGTGTAACATTGTTAAACGGTGCCGCGATCAGCGCGATTACGGGCACTCCCTGCTCAAGATACTGTTTGACCCGCTCCTCGTATCTGAAGACGAAGCTCTTGATCTTGATGCTGAGGTTACGTGCGGCGGCGAGCTTCTTGATGCCCCTTTTGAAACGTCCCGTGCTGACGCCGAAGCTCCCTAAGAATTCGCTTCCGAAGATCTTTCTGGGTTTCTCGTGTTTGCCGGGGAGCAGGATCGGCCTGATGTAACGCGAAGCTTCATCGAAACGCTTGAGATAATCCTCTCTGGTTATCTCGCCTTCGCCTTCCATCCTCATGACGGCATCAAGCCCTGCGACAATTCCGCAGCCGCAGTTCTGCATAAGAAGCGTGGGAGCCCACATCTGGCTGCCTCCGAAGCTCCCGTCAACCGACGGCGGGCGGCTTAGTATACCGGGGCGAATCATATTGGAAGGACCGGTGATCATGTAATGAGCGCCTCCGCCCAGGCGCCCTCCGGAGGCATTCCGGGCAGCGCCTTGCAGCCCGCCTGCTCAAGCATCGCGCGGCTCTCGTAGATATTCGAATTGCGGGGCACGGGCGCCATGAAGCACCTGATCCCCTTCGCGGTCCATTTTCGAACCTTGGGAACGAGCTTAACGTCCGCGGTTCCTGAGTGATGGCATGTGATAAGAACGGTATCGAATCCGTCCTCTAGGATCCCCGGCGTGGGAGCCGCGGGAATTACCTGTATCCTGTGCAGCTTCTCAGCAGCGAAAAACGCTTCCGCCGCTTTTTTGTATTTGTCTGAAGAATAGTCGACATCCGCACTGTCAGGCCATGCTCCGTAATCGCCGTAGATATCGGGAGACGTAACCTTGTCCGCGGGAACTATCGCGGCAGCTCCTTCGTGCGTGGTGAACACGACGCCGCTGCTGCCTTCTCTCACCTGCTCCACAGCGTAATCGATGTTGCCGAAAGCGTCAGTGCCTTCGCTGTCGGGCGGGGTTTTCGAGCCCGTGATGACAAAGGGGATCGCCATATGCGACAGCGCCCTTACTGCCAGCTGCGCGAAAAACGCCATCGTGTCGGTTCCGTGCAGGATGATTATTCCGTCGGGGCGGCTGTTCTGTGCGGCTATAGCTACAGCCTTCAGTACATCGCGGTAATCTTCGGGGCGCGCGTTCTCGGACGAATAATTCGCCGGCGCGATGAGTTCGAACTCAACGCCGGGGTAATGCCCTTCAACATAAGATACGATCGGAGATTCTTTCTCAAGCTTAACGAGCCTGTCACTGACAGACGATGAGACCGTTCCTCCGGAAGCTGTCACAAGTATCCTTGCCAATGTTGGTACGCCGCTCCTTTTAAGATAAAATACGCATATAAAATTATAATTCACGAGGCATCATATGAGAATAGTCAGCTGGAACGTCAACGGCATCAGAGCGGTTGCAGGAAAAGGGTTTGCAGATTCGGTAAAGGCAATGGACGCCGACATCATAGGCATCCAGGAGACCAAGGCGCAGATAGATCAGTTAGGTCCGGAGATAACACAGCTCGAAGGCTACAAGAGCTGGTTTTATTCCGCCGAGCGGAAAGGTTATTCCGGAACCGCGCTTTATTCGCGCATCGAGCCCGAGGACGTCACCTTCGGTCTGGGAACAGATGAGTTCGATCACGAAGGCAGGACGATCTGCGCTGATTTCGGCAAATTCGTACTGTTCAACATCTACTTCCCAAATGGCGGAAGAGGCGACGATTACGTCAAGTTCAAGCTGAGATTCTACGACTGCTTCTTGGACCGCGTCAGGGAACTCGAATCCAAAGGTCGCGAGGTCATCTGCTGCGGGGACGTCAACACCGCTCACAAAGAGATAGACTTGTCCAATCCTAAGGCAAACTCAAAGATCTCGGGCTTCCTTCCCGAAGAGCGCGTTTACATGGACCATTTCGCGGAAGCAGGTCTTACCGATACATTCAGGATGCTCTATCCCGACAAACCCGAATGCTATACCTGGTGGTCTTATAAGACCGCTGCAAGAGAGAGGAACGTCGGCTGGAGGATCGACTACTTTTTCGCGACAAAAGGACTTCTTCCCGATGTGAAAGAATCGAACATGATGAGCGATGTGATGGGTTCGGACCACTGCCCTGTTTATCTTGATCTGAATATCTGATCTTTAAGCGGCCGAACGGCGGACGCGAAAATTCAAAAGATCAATATGAACCGTCGTACACGGGATCGCCGTTTACATAGACTGTCGCGCCGGTCTTGCTGATCGTGAAATCCATGTCGTCAAGCTTGCAAGGAACTTCCATTCCGGACACCATCTTGCCGTCCAAATGGCTGTTGGTGAGAGTGAGCCTGGAAGTCTTGTCCGTTCCCCTGAAGAACGATACCTGCTTGCCTTCGCACTCCATCCTGATCGTGGCGTAATCCAGATTAATGTTAGAAGGCGCGGCGTTGAGCGGTCCGAACATCAGGCCTCTCGAAGCGTTGAACCTGCTCTGGAGATTGGCACTGTACAGATCGATGTTCGTTGATTTGCCTTCTATCGTTCCAATGACGGAAACGTCGTTTCCGTTGAACGTTGAGATGTACGAGATGTGTTCGACCTTGAGATCGAGGCTGCCCGAATGCGAGCCGATTCCGACCGCCGTCATTACATTTGCGCTGAGGTCGATCGCACAGTTGACGACGGACAGCGACAGGTCGCCCGTGAGGGTTCCGAACGCGGTTCCCTGCGTTCCCTGCATGCGGATGAAATATCTTCCTCTCCTGATGTCGATCGAGACGCCCTTGCCCGCGCCGATACAAACGCCCCTGGTGACGCCGAAGATTATCTCTATCGTTCCGTCCTGATCGAAGATCAGTTTCCCGGCTTTGGACTCATTGTCGTTGCCTATGCCGAATCCTTCGGTGTCGGACACGCTGATGGTCAGGTTGCCTTCGCCTTCGAACGTCAATGTCGACGACTCGGGAACGAGGATGCCTCCGTTATCAAGCGTATTCTCGCCTTTGAGCGCGAGCGTAACGTCGCACCCTTCGCCGATGACGATGGAGGATTTGGCCTTCTTTTTCCTGCCCGAAAAATATGTGTTTTCGAGCGTGATCCTTCCGCTGTAACCGTCTTCGATCGTCAGGCAGATATCCGACAATACTCCGGGAACGCCGGTAATGGTAACGTCTCTGTAAGTAACCTCTCCGTTGGTGACCTTGATGCCTTTGCAGCCTGTGCTGATGAGATTCTGCAGCTGGACGCGTGCTTCCCTGCCCGCAACATAGATGTTCTTGTTGCGCTCTTCTTCCTCAAGGCGAGTGTATCTGACGATCTCAGCCTTGATCGCGGGATCGATCTCCTTGATTATATTCTCCGAAGGCCTCGCCGTGTAATAACCCTGGATCAGGTCAATGCCGAGGAAGATCACGGCAGCTAATTCTTCCTGGGTCTCAACGCCCTCGGCGAGAGTCAGGATGTTGTTGTCGTGCGAGAACGAGATGATGTCTTTTACAAAGTGCTGCTTATGCGGCGACATGTGGATCTCCGACAGGAGCGAACGGTCGATCTTGATGTAGCGCGGCATGTATCTTAAGAGATTACTGACGTTGGAATAACCTGTGCCGTAATCGTCGATCGCGAGCTCGACTCCCATAGAACCGAAAGTCTGCTTCAGATTCGCAAGCTCTTCATCAGTAAGCTGAGTCTCTTCCGTGAATTCGACAACGAGCCTGTCCGGGTGACGCTTCGTCATCTCAACGAGATTATCGAAGTCTTTTCCCTTCAATCGCTGGCCCGGAATGCTGTTGATAAAGACTTTGGAGCCCTCGTGGAAATCACCGCTCCTTGTGTCGATGATGTTGAGGATGTTGTTGAACGTAGCCGCCTCAACATCGTAAAGCCTTCCGAAAAGCTCTGCGAATTTGAGCACTACAGGAGGCTGGATGTAAGGAACCGTATCGACTCTCATCAGAGCTTCATAAGCAAAGATCTCGCCGGTATGTGCATCGACGATCGGCTGGAAGTGATACTTGATCTTGTTCTGGTCAAGGATATCGTTGACGAGATCCGCCTGGCGCTTGGTGTCAGAACCTGATCCTTCTTCGCCCGACAGACTGTGGATGCGGAGCTTATACGCATTCTTGTTCGTTAACGCAATGCTGGCGATCCTTTCGAACTCGTTCCTGTCCTTGGGCTCGCCTTCCGCATAACCGTAATAGATGTCCAGCGGGATCGTGTAATTCTGGGCCGTTGCGAACTCGGTCAGCTTCTGTCTTACTGCGGCGATCGATTCCTCGAATCTCTTCTTGCCGTCCTCAAGGAGCGAATCGACAACGACGACCTCTCCGTTGCCGTACGAGAAAACATTGCCATCCGGGAACTCTTCCTGAACGAGTTTTCCGAGCTGCATAATGGCCTTGTCGCCGGCAGCTCTTCCGTCCTTGTCATTGATATCGGACAGATTCCTGATATCGGCCGCGAGCGCTCCTATCGCATCATAGCCCTTGCCCTTGTATTTGAACATGAGGCCGTCGATCTGCTGCGTGAATCCCCTGTAATTGAAAAGACCTGTCAGAGGATCTCTTACAAGATTGGCCTCAAGAGCTTCGTTCTTCCTGGACAATGCATCAATACGCCTTGTGGTCTCCAATCCTCTCATGAGGCTTCTAAGCCATAGTCTGTAGCTGTCGCCGTACGAAGACGGATCTTTGTATGAGACAACCGCGTATCCGAAGCATCTGTTGTCAAAATGAAGCGGCGTGAAGATAAACGCTTCCGGCGTCGGCCTGTCTTCATCAAGCCTCGGAACGAGCTTGTCCCTGTCGAAAAAGTTATCCATCGAGATCCTGTCGCAGTTGAGCTTCTCCGGTCTGCACGTCATGACGTCGGCCATTTTCGGTGAGAAGAACTTTGACGGTTCACATAAGAACTCATAATCTATCTGAACTTCCTGCGCTTCGCCGACGGCCGGGACAGCACTGTCGGCAATGCCGTCGCCGTTGTACCATCCGTAATGATTCCAGTCGTCGTTGATGCAGATGTTGAAGCTCTCGAATTCCCTCAACTGATAAACGTAAGTAAACAGCGTGCTGATTATTCCGTAGAGATCGTTCTTGGCAAGAAGGTCGTCGTCCAAATGGTTGAAATTGGAGAAGATGCTGTTGCTCGAAGTATTGGTGTCCCATACCGGACGGAGCGCCAATGCAGTATCCTCAACAGGCACTTCGCAGCCGCAGCTCCTGCCCGTGAACATGTTGACCGGGCATGAGAACGGCTCGGGCTCCTTGCCTTCCATCATGGAATGGATCGTCTCCGCGGCATAATGGCCGAAGGTGCCCGCAGGGAGCCTGACGGAAGTAATCGGAACGGGAGACAGACGTCCTTCCTCATTTGAGTCGTAACCTGCTATCGCGATATCTTCGGGTATCTTAATGCCGTTGTCTGCAAAAGCTTTCGCAACGCCTATGGCCATGCAGTCATTGGCGCAGGCGATCGCTTCGGGAAGATCGTCACGGTTCTTGGCAAGGCGGTCACCTAAGTTCTCGCCGCTCGTATACCAGAAATCGCCGTAGAACATGCGGTTGTTCTTTATGGTGAGGCCGTGCTCTTCCATTGCGTCTTTATAGGCCTGCATCCTCTCCTTTGAATAAGGGTGCCATGCTTTGCCGGTCAGGAAGGCAATGTCCTTGAAGCCATGCTTTTCGATCAGGTGGCTGATGAGATACTTGACGCCCGCATAATGATCCGGGAAAGCCGAGAAGAAATACCTGCTCTTTTTGTCTATCGAGATGACCGGACATTTCGCCCTCTTGTGAGCGGCTTCCTCAACGGCATCGGCAAGTCCGGGGGTCTGAAGGGTATCGAGCATCAGGACTATGCCGTCCAGTTCCTCATAAGGGACGAGCGAGTATATGGACGTCTCGCCCTGTTCACGCTGTGTGCTGCTCTGATATTTCTGATAAGTGGAGAAAACAAGGACATCCCAATCATATTCGAACGCCTGCTTTTCAAAACCGCAGATGAATTCGGCCTGGTAGTATTCATCGGCTTGACCGACAAGTATCGCGATCCGTTTGCGTCTCCCCATCAGTACCTCTTTACTTAACTAATGTTGAGTTTATTGTAATATGCGGTCATGCCATTAACAATGGTCATGACCGCAGTTTGAAAAAGTATTACACTTCGTTAATACCGCGTTAATACTGCTTATCAGCAGGGAAGAAGCCTGTCTACCGGCGCAAATCCAGCGGTCTTCTTGAATTTCTCGTTGATCTCGAAGCCTGCAAGACAGTCGGAAGGATCGATCCTTTCGAAGTTGATCGTCATGAGGGCATCGCGCTTGATGAGTACGGATACGATGGTGATGACGTCATCGTTGCCCGTCGCGGGATTGAGCTGGCAGTCGACTGCGTGGATGAGGACCTTCTGGATGGGAAGGAGCGCGAACGAGTCTCTTGCGACACGGAGGATCGTGCTTGCTACATAGTCCTGAACGAGTTCATTGTATTCGGTCTTTGTGAAAGGCTTCTCGACGAGCTCGCCGTTTGCCTTGAGTGAGAGCTTGTTCTGAGGGATGACCTGATCGCTCATTACGCGGAACTCGATCTCGAGGATTGAAGGATCGTCAGTACCGACTTCGAACGAGCTGCCGTATTCGAGAAGATCATCGAACGGACCTGCCTCTGCGATCACCTTGAAGTAAGAATCGATGTTGCCAGCGAGAACGCTCTCAGCGAAAGGAACGAGTTCCTTGTTGTTGCCGGCGCCTTTCTTGATGACTTCCCAGTCGATGTAGCCGTCGCTCTGCTTATGAACGGACTTGACCGCTTCGATCCTCTCTTCGAACTCGGCAACAAGCTGCTTGTTCTGCTCGAGGTTAGCATCGTATGCGGGTGCTGCCTTTGCGGGTGCTTTTGCTGCTGCGCCCTTGGCGGTCTTTGCTCCCTTGGCTGCAGCGGCTGCGGGAAGAGCCTCCTGCTCTTCGCCCTTGCCCTTCTTCTTCGAAGTCAGCTCCTCAAGCTTCTCCTTGCCCTTCTTGGCAAGGTTCTTAACGTTGGTGCTCTTTGTATAGTAAATGCCTGTGCCGGGGATTCCCAGGGAGGTGCGTGCCTGTCCCTTGAGATTGATGGACTGCCTGAGGCCGGATCTGCCGAATGAGATCGAAGGACCGCCCTTGCTGAGATTAAGCTTTACGCCTTTGAGAAGTGTGATTGATTTGCGGAAATTAAGTCCCATAATAACTCTCCCGAATATGACAAAGATGCCTTTTTGTTATACATCCAATGTTATCACAAACGGGACAAAAATCATTAACCTTTGAGAAATTTCTGCAACTCGGGGAGAGTCTTGATGTAGTCTCTTCTTCCGAGATCGTACATCTCCTGCGCCGTATTCTTATTCATGTTGTATGTCGAAGACCTTATCTCACGGCTCATGCAGTAAAGGAATGCCGTTCCCCTTGCCTCATATCCGAACATCTTCCTCTGCGCTTCCCTGTAAGACAGATGCCTGTTGTCCACGGCCTTGATGGTCTCGGGCCAGTCCTTGAGAACACGGGTGTATGCCGCCTTGAAGCTCTCCGGCTCCTTGAAAAAGTTACGGGGCTTTGAAGTTATGACGACTATCTTGTCGCACCCCTTCTCGAAAGCCCTGTCACATGGGATAGAGTCGGCAACGCCGCCGTCAAAATAATACCTGCCCCTGAACTGTACGGGCTTGCTGACCGCAGGGAGACACGCCGAACACATGATGACCCTGTAATCGTCTTTTTGTATGTCCGACTTTTGAAAATACACCGCCTTGCCCGTCGCGGCATCGGTCGCCACGACCTCGAGATCGCAGGGGTTTGCGGCGAAAGCCTCATAATCCAAAGGATCTTTGCCGGTTGAAGTCGATAGTTCGTTGTAGATATATTCGAGTCCGAAGATGCCTCCCTCGTCGATCAGGGGTTTAAGACCGAAATACCTCGGATCGCTGACGTGCTCTGTGTAGAATCTCAGGTTCCTTCCGTGCTGGTGCGCAAGGTAGCTTAAGCAGTTGCCTGAACCCGCGGATACGCCTATCGCGTAGTCGAATTCGATCCCTGACTCAAGAAAGCAGTCGAGAATGCCTGCGCCGTACGCGCATTTCATTCCGCCGCCTTCAAGAACAAGACCAATCTTGAGCTTCTTACCGGCCATCTTTACCTGAGGAACCCTTCGATGATCTTCTGCTCAGCCTGCTGCTCGGTAAGACCCAATGTCATGAGCTTTGTGATCTGCTCGCCCGCGATCTTTCCGATCGCCGCTTCGTGGATCAGAGATGCGTCAACGTTGGTCGCCGCGAGCTTAGGCGTTGCGACGATGATGCCGTGGTCCATGATGATGGAATCGCACTCGGCGTGACCGCTGCACTTCGCGTTGCCCGAGATGTCGATGATGACGTCCTGCTTGGAGGTATCCTTGGCAACGCCTCTGCTTACGATGTCGCACTTCGAGTCATCGCCGTCCAATGAGATGATCATCTCGGCGGATGCCGTCTGGTCAAAGTTTGTAAGGATCTTGTCGTGCAGAAGAAGTGTCGCTCCGGGACCTATGGTCGCCTTTGTGACTCTGTGCGTGTCGTTGATTCCCGCGATCTGGGAAGTGTCCATCTCCATGATTGAACCTTCGAGGAGCTCGACTTCCGTGGTCGGATTCATGAACCTCTTGCCGGTTCCGGTGCCTTCGCCGTAATGCTTTTCGACATATTTGACGCGCGAATTCTTTCCGACGTGGAAAGAGTGAACGCCGTCATGCTGGCTGTCGTGTCCGCCGCAGTTGCTGATGCCGCAGCCCGCAACGATAGTGACGTCACAGTCCTCGCCGATGAAAAACTCGTTGAATACGGTCTCTTTGTGGCCGGATTTGCTGATGATGACAGGGATGTGGCAGGACTCGTTCTTCGTGCCGTCCTTGATGTGGATGTTGATGCCCTGGCCGTCTTCCCTTGACTCTATCTCAATGTTCGCGGTCGAGTTTCTTGCCTCGCTCGCGCCGTTGTTTCTGATGTTGAATGCGCCTACCGGGAGCGAATCAAGCTCCGCGATCTCTTTCAAGATCCTTTTCTCGAGATCATCCATTGCAGTTCACCCCCTCAGCTCCCGCGATCAGGCAGCCCTTGCGGTTCCTGTGATGCGTCATGTTAAGTTCTTCCATGATCTTCGCGCTGTCGTCGTATCTGTCGACCTCGCCGTCCTTCAGGTAGATGATCTTGTCGGCGATCTCCAATATCCTCTCCTGGTGGGAGATGATCATGATGTTGCCGTTCGTGACTTCCCTCAGATTCTCGAAAACCTGGATCAGGTTCTGGAAGCTCCAGAGGTCAATGCCCGCTTCCGGCTCATCGAAAAGGCTTAACTTGCCGCCTCTTGCAGCTGCGGTCGCGATCTCGATTCTCTTGAGCTCGCCGCCCGAGAGCGTATCGTTGATCTCGCGGTCCAGGTAATCCTTCGGGCAGAGTCCTACGGCCCTTAAGAAGGTTCCCATCTTCACGGGCTTGCCCTCCGCGATCGAGAGGATGTCTCTTACCCTGATGCCCTTGAATCTGACGGGCGTCTGGAACGCAAAGCTCATTCCGCGGTTTGCGCGCTCGTTGATCGGCAGATCGGTAATGTCCTCGCCTTCGAAAATTATCCTTCCCGACGTCGGTTTGATGATGCCCATGATGATCTTGAGAAGCGTTGATTTGCCGCTTCCGTTCGGACCGGTGATCGCGACAAACTTGTCGTCGATCTTCAGATCTATGTTCTTGAGGATATCCTTGTCATCGGCATGAAAGCAGATGTTCTGAAGTTCCAGCATGACTTTTTCTCCTGAAATTGGTGATTCTTTGCCTCAGGCTACAATACTATAGATTGTTCCGCGGCAATTCTCAATAGACATTTTCGACATATGTCGGAAACATATCTCGATATTCTTTGTTTGCGGTGATACAATACCCTTTATGGAAAATAAGAGATTATCTGAAATAGCCCATGGTCTGGCGGCCATCGCCACCGCAGGCAAGTGGTACACGAAGAACAAGTTCGACTTAGAACATTACGATGATATCCTGAAGCTCTCGACTGAGCTCCTTACGATCGGCACGGACATTACGCCGGAGAAGGCCAGCGAGCTTCTGGAAGGCAAGGACGGCTACCAGACCCCGAAGGTCGAGACCAGAGCCATGATCTTCAACGAGAAGGAAGAGGTCCTTTTGGTCAGAGATTACGACGGCAAATGGAATCCGCCCGGAGGATGGTGCGAGTGGAATTATTCGATAAAGGACAACACCGTCAAGGAGGCCTTTGAAGAGGCCGGGATCAAGGCAGAGCCTTACCGCCTCGCGGCAGTGCTGGACTTCCGCAAGAACAACAATCCGAACGCGATGTTCTGCGCCGCCAAATGCTTCATTCTCTGCCGCAATCTGGGCGGAGAATTCAAACCAAATATTGAGACTACCGAATCCGGTTACTTCGCGCTTGACGATCTCCCCGAGATCAACGAGCGCAAGTGCAGCCGAAAGCAGTTTGAGCTTTGCCTCGAAGCTTACAGGGCTGATACCTGGGAGACCGTTTTCGATTAAGGAAAAACAAGATGAGCAAGAACAAGAGCCAGCCTTATATTTTCGTTACACAGCAGAAGCTTATCGACTTCTGCCGCTATGACATCGGCTGGTTTGACTTAGTCGGCGGAACAGAGGACGACGCGTATCCGGTTGAGGGCTTTGACGTTCAGTGCGAAGTCGATTATCCGATGCAGCTGGAAGACCTGCGCATCGCGCTGACGCACTTTGCTGACGATGACGTACCTTTGGACGATTTCCTTTTCGACTGGTGGTATCCGATCATCGTGTATTTCTTCCACAACCTTTGCTTAGATGACCTTTTCGGACCGGAACCCGACGCGATGACCGCGATCGAGCTTCCGACGCTGCCCATGACAGAGGAAGACGTCCTCATCACCATCATGGCCGTGATCGCGCATTCCGAGCTCGACAAGAAGCTGCCCTATAAGCCGCTTCCGCTGTCCAACTACTTAGACGTCGAGTCCATGATCTCCATGATCGAGCTTTTCCAGGAGGACAAGGATCTCCCCGTGACCGAGCGCAGATACACGCTTCCGCAGAAGACCGCGTTCATCAATCACTGGGACAACAACCTCCTGCTCAAGGACGCGAACGAAGACATCAGGTCGCTGTTCAAGGTATTCACTGACGAGCTTTGCGAGAAGGAAGTTTTCGAGGCTCTCAAGGCCAAGGCTTACGGCTGCTACGGCGGCAACCCCGTCTATAAATGCGATTTCGCCGAGGCTGCTAAATTATTGGAACTCCTCTGGCGCAAGTTCAGTTTCGGCTATGCCGCAAACACTTTAGGCTACATTCATTACCACGGCAAGCTGAACGGCAAGCCCGATTACGAGAAGGCGTTCTTCTATTTCTCGGTCGCTTCGAACTTCAACATCACCGAGGCCAAGTACAAGGTCGCCGACATGTTCATGAAAGGCGAGTACGTGCTGCCCAATCCGTCGCTTGCGTTCTCAACATACGTAAAGCTCTACGACGAGACGAAGTTCTTTTTCGAGAACGGCGATTACGGGTGCGACTTCGCAGACTGCGCACTGCGTCTCGGAAAGGCTCTCGCAAGCCTGCCTTCACAGCGCATCAGAAGATATGCCGTCATGCTTGAGGCCGATTACGCTATCAAGAAGAGGATCGCGAAAGCATACGAATACGGCGACAGGGAAGTTCAGTCAGCCATCCGCGACGAGCTCGCAAAGGCGCGAGCGGACCTTCTTCTCGATACCGATTTCCCGCGTCCGTTCGACCGCTGGAGAGACGTCTATTCCGACTATGCGACCGAGCCGCTCGAGGCATTCGTAAACAGCCACAGCGACAGCGTTTATTCGCTCAGGCTTCAGAGGACCGGCGCGGACCACGTCAAGTTCATCATCACGAGATCGCCCGCGGTATCGGGTGCCAACGTTCATCTGACTTTCTCCACACAGCCCTGGAGCGAGTTCTGCGGCCTGATCAGCAGATTCGAATTCACCGTTATCGACGACAATGAACACAGCATGCTCAAGAGCATCTTGGACAGCGACATTAAGGATACTCATTTCGACAAGCTCGTCATCGAAGAACCCAAGAGCAAACTGAGCACCCTCGCCGGCAAAGCCGCAGGCGTCAAGTGTCTCAAGTTCTACAGCCACGGCCTTCTTGTCTGCTTTGCATACGTCGACAAGATCTTCTACAACAAGCCGAAGGACGAATCTTCCGAAGGCTGAATTTTATCTCTTTACAAACCCTTTCTGCTGCGTATAATTGGAAGCGTCCAAGGCGGAGTTAATTTCTCCGACCGGCGGTAACCTGTGACGGGAAGCCCGCAAGTCCTGTAAATTTTTCATCAATCATGCAGGACCGACGCAGTGCAAGTCTGCGGCCGACGGTAAAGTCCGGATGAGAGGAAGTGTTTACATGTCAATTTCTACCCCCACACCTGTCGGCATCGCCGATGAAAAAGCACGCCGCAAGGCAATGATCCGCCGCATTACGGTTACTGCGATCCTTACCGCAATGGCATTCATCTTCATGTATCTTGAAGTGCCGCTCCCGTTAATGCCCCCGTTCCTGAAATTCGATTTCTCCGAGATCCCGGTATTGGTCGGCGCTTTTGCATTAGGTCCCGTCTGGGGTATCGTCATCGAGCTTTTGAAGAACCTGATCCATCTTCCGTTTACGGGAACGATGGGAATCGGCGAGCTCTCCAACTTCATCACGGGTTCTCTTTTCGTAGGCGTTTCAGGTCTTGTTTACCTGAAGTTCCACACAAGAAAAGGCGCAGCTGTTGCAATGGCCATCGGCACGGTCACACTTGCAGTGGTCGCGGTTCCGATCAACGCTTACCTCACCTTGCCGCTCTACGGCACCATGATGCACTTTTCGATGGAAACGATCCTTGGCATGAGCGCCAAAGTCAATCCCCTCATCAAGGACCAGACGACATTGCTCCTGCTTGCTTTCGTTCCCTTCAATCTTTTCAAGGGTATCGTCGTATCGGTAATAACATTCTTCGTCTATAAGCCCGTATCCAAGCTCATTCACAAGACCCGCGAGATCACCCGCGGAGTTAAAGACGGAGCTGAGACTGAATTGAATAAGGCGTAATCAGAGTTTTCTCGTTGCGTTATCCGTGATGAGTTCGATCGCTTTCTGCGACTGCGGCCATTCCGGATGCGCAATCGGGAAAACATGATGCATGTGATACTCGCCGTCGTTTTTCGCGTCGTAGAATAACGGTTCGTTGAGGACATCCTTTGCCGTGAGATTATCGTTTCTCAGGAAATCGTCCTCGCCCGTGATCAGACAGACCTTGAGTTCTCTGTCACGCTCGGCGATCCTCATTATGTCGTATACATACTCGGGCAGGCGCTGCTTGTCCTTTTTGCTTCCCGTCGCGTTCTCCTCGAAAAATATCCCCGGGAATCCCTTCGGATGGTATTTGAATCCTCCGCAGATAAGACCCGCGGATACTACTGCTGCCTTGGGCTTGTCGAAAACCCAGAGGTCATGTGCGACGTGGCTGTTCCTCGCTGCGAGAGCTGAAATGAGCGACAGATATCCGCCCGCGGAATCACCGGTCAGGTGGACTTTTTCGATGCCGTAATTGGTGACAAGAAAATTCATGCAGCTGATTATCTGGCTGATTATCTTTGACAGTCCGGCCTTGGGCATCAGCGTGTAATCCATGTTGGCGACGGGTATGCCGGAATACTTTGCAAGATGCATTCCGAAGCACTTGTCCAGGACTTTGCTTCCGTATGAGAATGCGCCGCCGTGGATCAGAAGGAAACACTCCTTGGAACTGTCGACGTTGAACGGACGGTAATAGTCCAGAAGAAGATTGAGCGGTTCGCCCGACCAGTTGACATCCTCGTCGATCTTAACGTCCGCGGGATACACTTCCGAAGCAAGTCTCGGCGCGTCAGATTCGGTGCAGTTCTTGATCCAGATCTTGCACTCGTATTCGGCTCTCTTCATAAGCAAACTCTTCATCGCCATACACCCCGTACGCAAATGCGCTTTAATGGTCGTGTTTCGTTATCATTTATTATAGAAAATTTCTTTTATGTTTTATACCCCCTCACAAAGAATTGCAGTTGATATAATAGGCACAGAAAAATCACGCACGGAGGAGACAAATAATGTCATACGATAAAGCAGCCGAAGAGCGTCTGTCAGGGCTCGTCTCTTCGTTCATCTGCCATGCATCAGGGCACCTTCCCGACGATGTCCGCAAAAGGCTTTCCGAGATGGCCGAGATCGAGAACGAAGGCTTTGCTCCCGAGATCTACAATGTCATGAAAAAGAACATGGAGATGGCCGACAAGCTCGGCAGGCCTTCATGCCAGGACACGGGAATCCCCCAGTTTTTCGCAAGGGTCGGAACGAAGTTCCCTTACCTTGACGAGATCGAACCCGCTCTTATCGATGCAGTCAAGACCGCTACCGAGAAGGCTCCTCTGAGACATAACGCGGTAGAGGTTTTCGATGAGTACAACACAGGCAACAACGTAGGTCACAAGGTTCCGTGGATCGACTGGGAACTGGTGTCCGACAGCGATGTTCTTGAGCTGTATTTCTACATGGCCGGCGGCGGATGCTCCCTTCCCGGAATGGCAAAAGTTCTGATGCCTCTCGAAGGCTATGACGGAATCGCAAAAGCGGTCTTCGACCAGATGACGACATACGGCGTAAACGCCTGCCCTCCCTGCCTCGTAGGCATCGGAATCGCAGGCTCTGCAGAGGTCGCCGCAAAGCTTTCCAAGAAGGCACTTCTCCGTCCCGTCGGATCACACAATGAGAATCCGAAGGCCGCGCAGATGGAGAAAGATTTCGAAGAAGGTCTCAACAAGATAGGCCTTGGTCCCGGCGGATTCGGCGGCAAGCTTTCCGTCATGGGCGTTAACATCGAGCAGGCCGCAAGACATCCCGCGACGCTCGCAATGGGCCTTTCGACTGCATGCTGGGCACACAGAAGAGCCGGCATCAGGATCAATCCCGATTTCACTTATGATTTCTTCACGCACAAAGGAGTCACTTTATGAGCACATTTTATTTCACTACTCCCGTGTCTGACGAAGACATCAGGAAGGTACATATCGGTGACGTCATCTACCTGACCGGCGACATCACGACCGGCCGCGACGACGTTCATCACAGGGTCGTAATCTCAGGCAAGGAATCACCCGTTGATCTCAAGGGCAAAGCCATCTTCCACGCAGGTCCGATCATGAAAAAGATCTCAAAAGAAGGCGGGCCTGATAAGTACAAGGTAATCAGCGTAGGCCCTACGACATCGATGAGAATGGAGAAGGCCGAGGCGGAATTCCTCAAGGCAACCGGCGTAAAGATCATAATCGGCAAGGGCGGCATGGGTCCCAAGACCACGCAGGGCTGCGTTGACAACTGCGCGATCCACACGATCTTCCCGGGCGGCTGCGCTGTCGTCGCCGCTGAAGAATGCGTTGACGTCGAAGGCGTTGAATGGCTCGATCTGGGCATGCCCGAAGCAATGTGGAAGCTTAAGGCCGAGAAGTTCGGACCTTTGATCGTATCTATCGATTCTTACGGCAAGAATCTCATCGAAAACAATAAAGTCGAGTTCCAGGAGAAGAAAGAAGCTGCCTTGAATGACCTCAAGGGCAAGCTCGATTTCATGCACTGATGACTGATTATCCTTCTCTCAAAGAACTTAAGACAAAGGGCGTAAAGCTCCTGATTTTCGACCTTGACGGCACGCTTCTCGATTCGATGAACGTGTGGAACAAGGTCGATATAGATTTTCTGGGACGCTACGGTTACGAGGTGACGCCCGATTACACCGACTTCGTTAAGCGCGCATCTATTGATGACGCGGCTCTTTACACGCAGCAGCGCTATAAGATCCCTCTGACTCCGGCTGAGATCATCGCCGAATGGGATAAGATGGTCAGCGGTTTTTACAAGAACGAGGTCAAGCTCAAACCCAATGTCCTGCCTTATCTAGAAGAGGCAAAACAGCTCGGCTTCAAGCTGGGAGTGGCCACCGCGCTCACCAGGAACAACGCCGTCTCGGGTCTCGTAAGCAACAATATCTTAAGCATGTTCGATGCTGTCATAACGCTTGAGGACGTCGGCAAAAAGATAGACAAATCATCACCTGATATCTTCATCAAAGTCCTTAATTACGTTAACGCAATGGGAAGCTCGATAAATCCTTCGCAGACGCTCGTCTACGATGATGTCGCGGCGGCCGCAAAGGGCGCGAGGAGCGGCGGTTTTCTTACCTGCGCAGTCTATGATGAAATCGGCTGCGGAGATCCCTTGAAGTGGGAGAGCTTCGCAGCCGAATGTGATTATTCAGTCAGAACTTTCTGATCGTTTTTATTTCTTTTCTTCCGTCTTTACTTCAGTCTTCTCTTCTGTCTTTACTTCTGCTTTTACTGCAGGTGCCTGTGCGTTCTTTCCGGCTTCCTGTCCCATTGCCGCTGCCTTTGCTGCAGCTGCTCTTGCTCTTCTCTTCTTAACGCCGCGGAATACGATCGTAAGAACTACGATAGTGATGATCGCCATGGGAACGATTACGGGAGAGACTGCTACGATAACGAGGAAGAGACCCTTGAAGAATTCGCCGATAGCCTTGAGCGAAGCTTTGAAGGTCTTAACGATCTTTTCGCCGTATGTATCAACGTGAGGTTCTTCCTGAGGCTTGATCTCCATTACTTCCCTGATCCTGAGAGAAAGGGTTGCATAAGTAACCTGGTTCTCAAGAACGCGGAGCTGGGATTCAGCACTCTCGATCTGATATCTGACGGTCGTAAGTCTTTCCTGAAGGACGATGATGGAATCAAGATCCTTGGCCTGGCTCAAGAGCTCTGTAAGCTGCTTCTGCTCGATCCTTAAGGACTCGAGTCTTGCCTTCGTATCAACATAGCTGAGAGTAACGTCTGTCGTATTCTCATTTGTGCTTGTAATCGTGCAGTTGCTGCCTACTGCAGAGATCAGGGCATCGAGCTTGTCTGCGGGAACTCTGATCGTGTAGTTTGCGGAACGCAGGCTCCCCGTCTTGCCTGTTCCTGAGATTCCGGAATTCTCGATATAGCCGCCGAGCTCCTTGACCTTGTCTTCTACGGACTCGCGTACGCTCTCGAAAGAAGTTGTCTGCGCCTGAATGTTGACATTCCTGATAAGGAGTCTTCCCTTGGTGGGATCGAGATTCGTCTGCGTCTGAGGATCAGCACTCGTGCTTCCGTCATTGGCAACACCGGGCTCACTGTCCGCTTTTGCAGCAGAGGCGACTCTTTTGTTTGAGGAGACACCATAAGTTGCGCCGTTGGAACCCATTGCCGCATCGATCTCTTCTCTGACCGACTCAACATCGGGATTATGTGCAGCGATAGTCTCGCTTGCCGATTTCGCCCTGCTAAAATAACTTGAGCATCCTGTAAACATGGTCAGCGCCATAACTGAAGCGATGATCATTAATGTTAATCTCTTATTTTTCATAGCTCGTATCCTCCATTTGTTCGTGTCTACACCTATAATACAGGATGGATTATCAAAATGTTGCAGTTGCCCGAAAATCTTTTCAAGGCGCCTTTAAGAACCTTTATTGTGGTATATTTCTTGCAATGGAAATCTGTGAAGTGACAAAAGATCTTTGGACTTATCTTAAAGAGCAGTCCCGCCCTCTCGTGATCTACGGCACCGGCGACGGCGCCGACAAGATAATCGACGAATTAGAACGCCGCTTTATGGGGCACCTCGTCTCAGGCATCTTCGCGAGCCCCGGGTTCGTCCGTGAAGGCCGCGTATTCAGGGATTTCAAGGTCGAATCTTTTGAAGACATCTCCTCGCGCCTTGATGATTTCATCGTCCTCGTCGCATTCGGTTCTCCCCTGCCCGACGTCCTCTCTTACGTTTATTCGATCGAAAACAAATACGAGCTATACGCTCCCGACGTTCCGGTCTGCGGAGGTGATGTTTTCGATATGGATTTCTATATAAGTAATAAATCCCGTCTCGAAAATGTTTACTCAAAGCTTGCAGACGATGCTTCGCGCGAATGCTTCAAAGCCCTCGTAAACTATAAGCTTTCCGGCCGTATAGAATACCTGCGTTCATGCGAAGTGACTCCTGATGAAGCTGACGGCATCTTAGGCCCGTTTGCTGACGGCAGTTCTTTCATCGACCTCGGAGCATACAGGGGCGACACTCTTCTGCGCTTTACACAAATGTTCTCGGCCTTCTCATCTGCAACCGCAGTCGAGCCGGAGCGCCATTCATTCAAAAAACTCACCGAATGCGCAGCAGGACTTTCCATTCCTGTAACCTGCGTAAACGCACTGATCTCGGACACCTGCGGCACTGCCATGATCACCAGTTCAAGGGGCCGCGGAACGAGGGCCGCCAAAGCGGACACCGGACACGAGATCGCCAAAGTTACCGTTGATTCTTTTGAAGACAGCAAAACCGCAGGCTTCATAAAATTCGACGTTGAAGGAAGCGAACTTTCCGCTTTGGAAGGCGCTGTTAATACGATCTCTTCAAGAAAACCGCAGATGAAGATCGCGTGCTATCACAAGAGCGCGGACCTTTTCGAGATACCGGAGAAAGTCTTCTCGATAAATGATGATTACAAACTTTATATGCGCCACACGCCTTGCATTCCCGGCTGGGATGTTGATTACTATTTCTTATGAAGATACTTATCGTCAGTGATTCGCACCGCATGAACGGCAACCTGAAGATCGCGATAGACCGCGAGAAGCCTGACATGCTCATCCATCTGGGCGACATTGAAAGCGATACAGATTCCGTCGCGCTTTGGGCGGGCGCTCCCAAGACTCCCTGCATTTTCATCAAGGGCAACTGCGACAGATATTCGGGTTCCGACGAATTAAGAGACACAGCGATATTTCCGCTCAAGGGCCACAAATTCTACTGCTGCCACGGACACCATGAGTTCGTGCATTACGACCTCACGGGACTTTGCATCGAAGCGGCAACGAACGAATGCGACATCGCTCTTTTCGGGCACACGCACGTCCCCTATGACAGCTGGGGCGATGCGGTCAAAAACAACAAAGCCTATAAAGAGATCGATCCTTATGCATCCGCCGGCATCCGCGTGCTTAACCCGGGCAGCATCTCGCTCCCCCGCGGCGGCTCTCATAGAACCTATATGGTGATGGAAATAAAAGATGACGGCAATTACACCGTCATCCTTAAAAACCTGTAAATCTGTTGATCAGCTCCGCTTCTCAAAATACGACGCGTCGTGGTTGCACCACGGGCAGATGAAGTCAGCGGGAAGCTCGTCGCCTTCGTAAACGTATCCGCAGACCGTGCAGATCCAGCCCTTTTGCGCGGGTGCTTTGGAAGCTGTGGCAACCTTGATGTTCTTCTGATAGAAAGCGTATGTCACTGAAGGATCCGAATTGAATACTTCGCCGTCAGTAACGTCAGCGAGGAACAGCGTGTGCGTTCCCAGATCCGTTGAGGAAACGACCTTGCACGAAAGGAATGCGTTGCACTCGTCCTTGATGTAGATGACGCCGTTGTCTGCGCGCTTGTAGTATATCGGCAGGACCTTATCGACTGTTCTTCCGCTCTGGAAGCCCCAGTGCTTGTACGTCTCGAACTGCGATTTCTCGGTAAGCATCGAGATATTGAACAAGCCTGTCTTCAGGATCAGATCATGGGTGTAGTTGCCCTTGTTGACGCAGATCGTGATGCGGTTGGGTTCGGTCGTGACCTGGCATGCGGTGTTTATTATGCATCCGTTATCCTTCTCGCCGTCTCTGGCAGTAAGGATAAAGAGTCCGTAAGTCAGGTTGTACATAGCTTTCTTGTCCATGTCAGGCCTCCTTCAAATTGATCTTATGAATCAATTATAGAGTGCCCGGGCGGAAATAAATATCGTAAGTCGGTGTTTTATCGATGAATTTCCGTCACGCAAGTGCAGCCTTAAGCTTTTCGAGATTGCCCGTCATTGTGCCGAGGTAATCAAGCTCTTTGCCGCATGACTGCATCGAATCGATGGTCTCGATCTTAACGTCGCTCTTGCCTGCAGTCTCAAGTACTGTCTTTGCGATCTTGCCGTCTGAATTCTCAATTATAAGGACAGCTTTCGAATCGAGAGACTTAACCTTGTCTGCAAGGAATTTTACCGTCTCGAAAGACGCTTCTGTCTCAGCCGAGCAGCCAACGAATGCCGCGCTGTATTTGAGCTTGTAGTCTTCTGCAAGATATCTGAAAGGATATCTGTCACAGACTACCATCGTATCTAATCTCGAGCCCTTTACAGCTTCTTCGTACTGCTTGTCGAGCGCTTCGAGTTTTGCGGCATAACTGTCGAGATTTGCCTTGAACTTATCCGCATCTTTGGTAACGACGGAAGCAAGAGTTTCTTCGATCGCTTTGCATGATCTGGATGCAAGTCTTAATGACAGCCAGACGTGCTCATCGTACTCAGGACCTTCTTCTTCGTGATCATGCTCATCGTGATGATCTTCACCTTCATCATGATCGTGGTCGTGATCATGCTCATCTTCGCCCTGCATTCCGTCAACGATCTCTTCTTCAACGATCGAATCCTTGAGGATGTCCATGAGGCATACTACCTTCTGGTTCTTGTTGTTTGTCTCCTTGAGCGCGTCTCTTATCCAACCGTCAGATTCGCCTCCGACATAGATAAATACGTCTGCATTCTTAATAGCGACTATGTCTGCAGCTGAAGGCTGGAACGAATGAAGATCTGTGCCTTTCTGAATGATGAGCTGCATTTCTGTGCTGTCCGTTCCGTTCGTTATCCGGCGTGTCCAGTCGTAGAGCGGCGCGGTCGCGCACACTACCTTGATACCCTTGCCGCCGTTGCCTGTCTTGGGCGAGCAGCCTGCTGCAGATATCACCAATGCCAATCCTAATATGCCTGCGAAAAACCTCTTTATCATGTCCGGTCTCCTATTTGAAATTGAAAATCGTTTTCAATTTTACAAAAATATTCGGTTTTGTCAACAGTAAAGCCCAAGACGGTGTTATACTTTAATGGTATGGAATAACAACCCCACCTGATCCGGCGGCCCGCCCCAATGAATAAGACCTTTGTATATATCAATCTTATAATCGTAGCGTTTGCCGCAGTCTTACTGGGGTTGCTTTTTATTTTTAAGATACCTGACGGAAGCGCTCATACTCCCAGCAGACCCGTAAATGACAACTGGTTCTACAGCGGCGGCGGCAGCCCGAACGTAAGACAGGATGAGGCGGCAGACCCGGAGAAGCCGGTTTTCGATCCGGTAAATACGATCACCATGTACCGCAAGATCGACCATTTTACTTTCAACGGTTCGGATCTTTGCTTCTCCACATGCAATCTTTATTTCAGGGTATATCTGGACGACAAGATAATATACGATTTCAAGCCTGCAATGCTTCCGATCTACGGCAACTATTACGGCGAGTATATGCACGTCGTGAACATTCCCGAATTCGACGGCACGCGCACGCTTAAGATAGAATACGATTCACTCGTCAAAGGCGACTGGACCGCATTCATGAACATGCACGCGGAGAGCGGTTCATCGTACATCATGGGCATTCTCCAGAATAATTTCTGGAAGTTCATCTTAGCTTATTCAGCCGCGTTCCTCGGACTGATGCTCATCGTGTTCGGTTTCTTCCAGTCCAAGCGTCCCACAAAGATGATAGAGACTGTCGCGCTCGGAACCATGACCGTCATCCTAGCTCTCTACACGCATTCGGGTACGCACATCATGTTCCTCGTTACCGGCAACCCGGCGATAATAAGACTTATTGAACACATGTGCCTGGCACTGCTGCCTGCGCCTGCGATAATCTTTTTCGCTGCCATAACGGAGAACCTTAACTCTCACCTGGTCAAGATCGTTCTCTGGCTCGTATCTGGCAACTTCATTCTCTGCCTTATCTGTCTGACTTCAGGCATTACCGATTTTGCAAATCTTCTCATCCTGTCGCACGCGATAATCGCGATCGGCATCGGCTTCATGGTCTTCATGTTCGTGCGCGAAATGAAGATGGGCAACATAAAGGACAACCGCTACCGTTACATACTGCTCGCGTTCAGTATTCTTTTCGCGACAGGCCTCATCGACATGTTCCGTTACTATCTGCCCGGAAGAGTTGAAGATACCGCAGCGGCCACAAGATTAGGCCTGACGGTCTTCTTCATCGTCCTCCTCGTTTATGAGACGACATCACTTTACGATACGAACCGCAGAAGCATTGAATCCGATATTCAGGCACGCCTCGCGAGAGTCGACGGCCTCACGGGTCTTTCCAACCGTCTCGCCTTTAACGAGTGCGAAGTGGTCCTGCAAAATGACGGTTCCGGCAAGTGCCTTCTCGTTCAGTTCGACGTTAACGATCTTAAGAAGGTCAACGATAAATACGGTCACTTGGAAGGCGACAGGCGCATTCTTGCCGCTGCGGATGCCATCAAGACGACCTTCGGCACTTTCTCCGGCACATGGTGCTTCAGGACCGGCGGCGACGAGTTCATGGCCATCATGACGGGACCTGATGTCGAGAAAGATTACGAGAAGGCTCTGGCTCAGTTTGAGGCCTATATTGAAGATTACAACAACACCGAGAAACCCGAAGTTCCGCTTTCGATTCCCTGCGGAATGGCCGTCTATGAGAGCGGCAAGGGCGCAAGCCTCGTAGTCGCAGAGCGCCTTGCTGACGACCGTATGTACGCACGCAAGGTTGAGCTTAAAGAGAAATCCGAGCAGTAAGATTTACTCCGTTCTGAGTGCAGTAACGGGATCCTGTCTTGATGCCTTTTTCGAAGGTATTATTCCTCCGATGAGCGTCAGGATGACGCTGAGGATAATCAGCGCAACGCCGGCAAGCGGCGGGAGAGATGCGCTTACGGCCTCGGTCTCGCCTATCTTGTGTATCAGATAGTTGCCGGGGATCAGGAGCAACAGTGATATTCCGACACCCAGGATTCCCGCTAAGAAACCGGTTATTACGGTCTCCGCGTTGAACACCTGCGCGACGTTTAATTTCGACGCGCCCATAGCCCTTAGGATGCCTATCTCTTTGCGCCGCTCAAGCACGCTGATGTACGTGATGACACCGATCATGATGGAGGACACGATGAGCGAGATCGCGACGAAAGCAATGAGAACGTAGGATATCGTGTTGATTATCTTTGTGACCGATTTCATCAGAGCACCGACGATGTCCGTGTAAGATATCGTCTTGTCGTCATCCTTGTTGTCCTCAGCCATCTTGTTGTAGTCTTCGATGATCTTGACGATCTTGTCCTTGCTCTCAAAGTCCTTCGGATAGATCGTTATCGAGTACAGATCGTCCGCGTCGCAGTATCCGAATGCCGCGAGATTTGACTCTGCGGAAGTGACGTTACCGCCCATCATCTCTGCCAGGAAAGACTCGAGCTGCTTCTCGTCCATGTTCATCTTGAAAGCGCCTGCTATCGCGTCTTTGTCGACTATGAGAGCGTCGCCCACGTTAGCGAAAGCGTCCTTGATCGCAGTCGTGACGTTGCCTCCGATCTTGAGCGCAACCTTCTTGAAGATCTTCTCCATTGCCTTGCCGATCTGTTTGCTCATGGATTCCGTATAAGAATTCATGTTCTTGGAGACCTGCTTCATGACGCTGTCCGCATTGACGGCCTTCATCGCGCCTTCGGTTATGAGCTTTGAGCCTTCTTTGGAATTCGCGTAAGCGGTGAATGATTTAGACAGCTTGCTCGGATCAGGCAGGTTATGTGATGACGCATATTTCTGATAACCCTTCATAAGCGCGTTTACGAACGCGGACATCTGCTTGTCGGTGACCTTCACGTTGCCGATGAGTTCATCCGTAATGATGTCCATCTGCTTGTTTACGAGCTTCCTGCCCTCATCGGACGACAGGTACTGCGACATGTACTGGCTGATGTTGCCGTTCGACAGATCGATGTTGTGGTCCTGCGCGTATTTCGCAAAGCCGTCCATGATCGCAGTCTCAGCCTTCTTTATCGTCTTCTGCGATACGTCGCCGATGCTGTCTTTGATTATCTTCATTATCTGCTCTCGTATCAGGGCCTTGCCTTCCGCGGAATTCATGTATGACTTGAACGCTTCGGGCATGTTCGCGTAATTCGTCGAAGGGTCCTTCGCGGCATACTTAAGATACCCGTTCATGACGTTTGTAATGAGCTTTCCCAATTCATCCGAATTGATGTTCAGCTTAACGTTCTTAAGAAGCGACGAGATGTCTTTGGACGACATCTTGGGCATCGCGTTGGTAAACTCTTTCTTGAAGTCTATGCCCTTGAAGTTCATGAGTTTTTTCTTGTCGAGCTTTAAGGCTTTGTCGTTGAACTTGAAGGCATCCTTCATCGCATCCTGGTCGATGTCGAACATGTCGCCCATGTCAAAGTCCTCGTTCTCCTCGTCGAATCTGACGCCCGTGAGAACGTTCGTATCGCGGTCCTTGATCTGGGCCTTTACGATATCCGCCTTCTCTGATTCTGCTCTTAATTCCTCGACGAGATCCTTGCCGTAATACACGCCCGATTCGAGCATGCGGATGTCCTCGCCGTCCTTCGGCTGAACGATGCCGACGATCTTCAGGTCCCTGCCTTCCTTAAGGACGGAATTCATGTATTTCGAATCATTCCTCATATTGGAATAGATGTTGTGCGTCGGCTCGTACTTGTAGAACTTATACGCCGGAACGACCTTGAAAACGTGATCCATGAAGTCGCCGTATTTCCAGGTGTAATTGTTCTGGTCGGCGTTGACCGTCTTTCCGTTCGAGAAATCCGTGATCATCCTATCTAATTCTTCCCTGTCCCTGAGCCCGAAAACATAAGCCATATAGTCGCTTACGTTGCCCTTCGAAGTAAGCACCAGGACTGCCTCGTTAGAGTTCTGCGGCCACCTTCCGGTCTTCACGTCATACTGGTTAAGGTAAAGTTCATCATTTTCGGGCAGCTCGAAAAACACGTTCATCGAGTACGCGGAACTAAAAACGCTCGAAGATGTAAGACCCATGGAATTGAAGTCGTTGTTGGGATTGACCTGCCTGTAATCGCCGGTAGAAGCGTTATAGTCGTATATCTGCGGCTGGATCGAATACTTATACTCGATGCCGTTCGACAGATCGTATATCTCCGGTGTCTTCTTATCGAAATGCTCGCGCAGCGAGATGAGGTCATTTGACTTGATGGTCGAGAGTATCTGGGACACGCTCGGGATCTCCGTGATGGTCCCGGGTTCAGAGGCCTTCCAGCCGTCTGTGTTGACCATCATGAGCTGCATGAACGACACGGAGGAACTGTCTATCTGCAGAGGATACTGCGAGAGCGTTTTCTTCTCGGTGTCTTCAATGTATTTGTTGACGCCGTTCGACAAAGACATGATCAGCGCGATGCCAATGATGCCTATAGATCCCGCGAACGCAACAAGGATCGTTCTGGTCTTCTTGGTAAGAAGGTTGTTGAACGAAAGTGCGAGCGCAGTCAGAAAGCTCATCGACGCTTTGCCGAGACGCTTATGAACAGGTGCTTTGAGGATGGAATCCTCGGGCTTGTACGGATCCGTGTCACCGGTTATCTTGCCGTCTTTTACCCTGACTATCCTGGTTGCGTATTCTTCCGCAAGCTCGGGGTTATGCGTGACCATGACGACGAGCCTGTCTTTTGCGACCTCCTTGAGAAGGTCCATTACCTGGACGCTCGTATCGGAATCTAAAGCTCCGGTGGGCTCGTCAGCAAGAAGGATATCGGGATCATTTACGAGTGCCCTTGCGATTGCGACGCGCTGCATCTGTCCGCCGGACATCTGGCCCGGCTTCTTGTGTGCCTGCTCTTTCAAGCCGACCTTATCGAGCGCGGCCAAAGCTTTCTCGCGTCTTTCTTTTCCGCTGACGCCCGAGATCGTGAGAGCAAGCTCAACGTTCGCAAGGACCGTCTGGTGCGGAATAAGGTTATAGCTCTGGAAAACAAATCCTATCGTGTGGTTTCTGTACGCGTCCCAGTCCCTGTCCTTATACTTCTTGGTCGATACGCCGTTAATGATGACGTCGCCCGAATCGTAACGGTCAAGGCCTCCGATGATGTTAAGAAGCGTAGTCTTGCCCGAACCGGAAGGACCCAGGATCGCGACGAATTCGTTGTCGCGCAGATTAAGAGACACTCCGTCGAGTGCCTTCTGAACAAGGTTACCTGTTTTGTATTCCTTGCGGATGTCCTTGATCTGAAGCATTATCCAACTCCAAATACCAGCCCATATAGATCTATCCCGGGCATAATTGTATCACGCGAAATAAGAGTAATGTTTATCGAAGATGTTAATTATTCGCAGATTCTGCTGTGTTTTTATCGGCTTTGTTGATGGTCCTTGAATGGACGCGGCGCCTTGATGCGGGCTTTGCGGCGGGCTTTTCTTCCTGCTTTTCGGTTTTAGCGGCGCTCTGGTTTGTCTTAGGCTTCACGGCTTTGGGAGCAGTTTCTTTTGCCTTTGCTTCACCGGTCTTTTGGCCGGACTGCTTTTGAGACTGCTTGGGCTGCTGGCCGCCGCAGAAATTGCCGTTCTCAGCTTCCTTTATCGAGACTGCCCTGTAAACGTTGTTGATACCGCGCTTTTTCATCTGCACGATAGCGGGATCGTAGCCGTGGTCCGCCGCGATAATGACGAACTTGGGAGAAGGCGACATTCCCGCCCTCTTCACGCAGTCGACCATGAGATCGGTAAGGAGCTGGAAATCCAGTGCGTTCTTCGTTCCGGTCACCACATCCTCGATTCCGACCGTTGCCTTGGCCGCCATCAGGTTGCGGATGTCGTTGAACTTCATCTGGTCTGACCCGCCCTTCGCGAAAATCTTCACGGTATCGCTTGAGGGCAGATTCTCAATGCCCTTCAGACCCGCTGTTTTCACGTTCTCAAAGTCGATGTAGTAATAGTTCATACGCCGAGTTTGTTGTATGCCCAGGGGAATGCCTCGAAGAACTGGTCTCCGAACTTATCCTTGCTGAAAGGACGGAACTGGATCTTCTTAATGGCCTTGAGATAGGGCCTTACGGCATTTTCGATGCCTTTGCAGTTCATGTCGTACTTGTCCTGCGGGCAGTCCAGGATGCATACATAAGATTTGTCGTCCGGGTCGTCCCTTCCGACGATCACGACAACGCAGATCCTGGAGATGTCGGCATGTGAGCCGCCGTACTTCTTGACTGCCTGATCAATGAAATTGTATTCACCGCCCTCTGCGGGTTTTGTGACATTGTATTCCTTTACCTTCTGCTCGGGCTGCTGGGCCTGGCCGGGCTGGGGAACGAATTTCTCTGCATACTTGCTCTCACCGAAAAGCGCATGGAACTGAACCGTCTTGACGCTTGTATCGAGAAGCGATTTGGGAAGACCGAATACAACGGGGCCCAGGGGATCGACTACAGCGCCGCCGTGAAGGTCGTCTCTTGCAACCGCGCAGAGCTGCGCAAAATCCATCTGGATAGCGCTGTTAAATCCGCCGCCCTGAGCGAGGACCGCCTTGTGCTTCTCAAATGACTTGAAGCTTGAGAATGCAGGAAGCATCGGAAGGCCGCTCTCTTTGTCCGGACGCAGACCGGCAAAGGATACTTTCTTTGAACTGCCGCTTCCGGAGATCTTCGCCGGAACGGAATATTCGGTTGTGAGTGCCGCATTCATCAGTTGTCCGAAAAACTGCTGGTCGCCCTGATATCTTGAGAATTCGCAGAGCATGGCAGGAAGACGTACGCCTTCTGATCTGCCTTCTTCAGCGGAAAGGTTCGTAAGGACCGAGAAGTTCATGACCCTTGATTCGGTCTCCTGATCAGGAGAATCGGCATCAGCGAAATCTCCCTTAGAAAGCTCCAACTCAACTCTCTCGTCAGAGGCCTCATCGACTGTCTCGCGGCTATCGTTACGGATGACGTCTACCGTTACGCGGTTCAGCGAATCAAGTCCCGAGAGGACCTGGATCTCCTGACCCTTCCTGAGCTTGCCGCGGAGGATGCCTGTAACTATCTCATCGCCCTTATTGACGGGTTCAGTGTAAACGTTTGCCTCGACGAGCATGAAGAAACGGTCTTCGCCTTCTCTTGCGGGAAACAGTGAGATGACGTCGGCTGCCGCCTGTGCGGACTTTTCAAGATCTGCCGCGATGGCGCTCCTGACCTTTTCCTGCTCAGCTTCGCGTGCCGCTATTTTCGCCTGGCGTTCAGCCTCTTCCTCCTTGCGGGCTTCGAGGATTATATCCAGTTCCTTATTCTTTGAGCTTGATTCCAGATTCTTGTCTTCAGCTTCTTGATCGTTCTTTTTCTTTCCGAAAAGTCCCATTCATCAGGTCCCCTTTATTTTATTTCAGAGGATAATTATAGCACGGGAACAGATTTTTGACCGAATTGTTTTGCTACCAGGTCGGTTCGACCATGATGGCGGGCCCTTTGACGTAGCTCCAGAGTATTGCGTAATAGAGCACGGACATGAAGAAGAATGCCGCGCATAAGAGCCTTAAGCCCTTGCCCGGAAGGCGTTCGCACGGTTTGGACCCCGACAGCCTCGCGATGAAATACACGCCGCCCAACAATGCCGGGAAGTTGAGCCTGAAATCCTGCGAGCAGATATGCGGGAGCTTGAGAGAATACATGACCATCGATAGTATCTCAGCCAGGAACAGGATAATGAACGCCGCATCCTCAAATGCCGTGCCGCGCTTCCTGATGGTGACGGCCAGATAGACAAGGCCGACGACCGATACCGCAATGAGCGCGAGTGTCATGAGGAGCAGGAAATATCCCGTAAGCGTCATGAGCATGTCGTCACGGCAGTTCTCATATCCGAAAAGCATCGTCTTGACCTGCGTTATGAATATGTTGTAATCCTGCTCGCCGTCAGTGCCCAGATTGACGTAGAAGTCCTCAATGGGGAACCCGTAGAACCCGAAAAGACGGTCTTTTACGGAGAACCTGCTGATGTCCTGATAGTGGATGTTAATGCTGTTGATGTGGCCTAATGGCGTGCCGTATCTGAACAGATTCCTGAACGAATACCAAAGTCCAAGAGGCGCAGCGACCGCCATGAATCCTGCGAGCTGGCCGAATGACTTGAGGCCCCTTTTCGCCTTGACGTCCTTGAAGAATCTGACGACAAAAAGGAAGCCCATCGGGAATGCGATCATGCCGACGGACAGCTTGGTCATCATGCCGAAGCCCACGCAGAGCGCGGATATGATGATGTCCTTCGTCTTCCCTTCGCCGTACCATCTGAAACCATAGTAGAATGCCGCGAAAAACAGCATCTGCGACAATACGTCGTTATTAAGAGATCCCGCAAAGATAGTCAGCAGCGGGAATGCCGCGAGCATGAGCTGCGCGTTGACCAGGCCTTTGCCCTTGACTCCCAGATGCTTTACGGTCTTGAACATGTAGTAGTTGCAGCCCTGCGAATAAAGCAGCGTCAGCGTCTGAAGGCTCTCGTAATTGTGAACTCCCTTGGGCAGGAAAACCTCGTAGATGCGCAGGAACATTGCGCAGATGAAGTGGTGGAACGGCGGATGGTAGAACTGTCCGTGCTGCGTGACGTCAAAGTCCGGAAGGCCTGGAAAATCGCGGATGTAAAGGATGTAATCTGCGTGGCTGTCTATGTAGATGCCTTCCCTGAAAACACCGACATCACACTGGCGGACGGTAACATCCGTATAGAGCACGTAGCAGAGCTTTATCCAGAATCCCGCGGCGAAAAGCAGCTGGATCAGTATGTCGTCAGTCAGCTTTCCTTTTACCCTGTATGAGATGCCGCAGGCGAGAATGGCAACAAACCCCGCGATCAGGAGCGCAAAGGTCACATAGTGGTTCTCTATCCTGTTGCCGGTGATGATGAGCGTTATCAGCGCGGCGGCCACCGCGGGGACGATCGGAAAACGCCTCAGGAACCGCTTAAGCGCGCTGTCATTTATAGCTCCTGTCATGCCGTTTTCGCTCATTTCCATCCCTCTCGAAAATAATAATCAAATGATAGACTTGACCGGTGCCGTTTTCAATATGCCCCAAAAGCAGGCTCGTTTCTGTTATAATTTCGTTGGGTTTTTAAGGAATAATCAGCGGGGGAGAATTCTTATGAAAAAGAAGACCGTCATAGCATTAGCAGTCGCTGCCGGTTTGTTCCTGTGCATCATCATCATGGCCATCAGCGCCGCCAATAATCCCAAGAGACTTGTGGCTGACGCTCTGGCAAACACGGCAAACGACGTTAACGGAATGTATCTTGTAGATTACGCAAACCGCCTCGTAAACGGCGGTTCCGTCACGGTTACCGGCAGCCTCAAGCCCCTTAAAGGCACGGATGCCGACGCAGAGTTAAAGGTCTATACGGACTTTTCGCGCATGCGCTTTGCTGCTTCCGGCAAGATCAAGGAAGGCAAGACGGTCAAGGCCGACATGAGGAGCGCATTTGACGGCAACAACATAAGCGTAGAGTGCCCCCAGATCGTCAAGAAGCCTTACGGCGTTTCATTGAAGCAGCTCCCTTCCAACCTCCCCAAGTCGATCTTCAATCCCGAAAGAGACGGCGACAAGGTCAAACTCAATAAGAATTTCTACGAATATCTGACGAGGCTCTATAAGACAGTCTCGAACGACAAGACTCTCGCAAACGAAGCCAAGAGGCTTAAGCGCGACTACCAGAAGCGCATTGTCACGGCCCTCATGAACAATGCCCGTATCAGTAAGAGTTCCGAAAAGATCTCCGTCAGCGGACAACAGCTCTCCTGCACGGTCGTAACCCTTGATTTCGACAGAAAGACGCTCGCAGACGCCGTTTCCGAGTTCGTAACGGCTGCCAAGCACGACAAGAACCTCGAATCGTTCCTTCTCAAATGCTATTCGAACTACGATTTCGGCATCAAGGACGCCGATGACATGGTAGATGATTTCTATGCAAGGCTCGACAGGCTTAAGCGCACCGTCAAGGATTACGACGGAGACCTGACGATCTGGTTCTACATAACCAAGTCCGGCAAGCGCATCGCAAGGATCAACATCGATACCGACGGCAAGAACTATGACGGCAAGCGCGTATCCTACGAGATGTCCTTGGAGCTCGGCAAGAACGTCAAGACGGCTGAGGAGATCTCCTTCGAGTTCGATTCGTCCGAGGGCGATTCCTTCGATATCACCTACTCCGTAAGACAGAACGACAGAAAGGCTTACAAGGCATCCGTCGCCGTCAAATACGATTTCGCGCACGGAAGAGACGGCTCCTGCGGCATAGCCTTCAAGTGGGACAAGAAGAGCGGCGGATACACCCTCTCATTAGACCGGAGGAACAAGATCACAGGCATTGAGGGCAAGCTGACGGCAAGGGGCGATGCCTACACCTTCACTATCGAGAACATCGATACTTCCCGCGGCTCTGTCAAAGACAGTTACGGCAACAAGATATCCGAATATGGCATCAAGGTCACTTTCGACAAGACTGACAGGGCCTTTAATCCTTCAAGGTTCACCGATGTCACAAAGCTGTCCTATGAAGACTACCAGACCCTCAAGAGCGACTACAAAAAGGGCATCGCGGATATCAAGTCCGCCTGGTTCAAGAAGCAGTAAACAATATATTAAATAAAAACCCTAGAAACATCACTTTGCAATTGCAAGGTGATGTTTTATAATTTATTCGCCTAAAGAGCACTTTTTTATTTAGGCGATTTTAAAACAAGAGGGGTTATTCAAATGAAGAAAGTTTTGGTGTGCAAGGAAACCCTGCCTGCCGAGACCCGAGTCGCCCTCATACCGGATGACATCAAGAAGCTCTCCGGAATGGGATTCGAATTCACGGTCGTCAGCGGCGCAGGTGCCAAAAGCGGTTTCGACGACGCAGCATATGAGGCTGCCGGCGCGAAAATCGTAAAGAGCGAGCAGGAAGCTTTGGGCGACGCCGAGATCGTCGTCAGGATCCTGAAGCCGGAGTCAGCAAAGGGCCTCAAGCCTGATTCACTCCATGTCAGCTTCTTAGATCCCTTCAACGAGAAGACCCTCCTCCACGAATTCGCAGACAATAAGATCCAGGCTGTCTCCCTCGAGATGATCCCGAGAACGACTCTCGCCCAGAAGATGGACGTTCAGTCTTCCCAGACATCTCTCGCAGGATATGTCGCAGTTCTCAACGCATCTGCGCGCCTTCCGAAGATCCTGCCTATGATGGTCACCCCCGCAGGTACCATCAACCCCGCAAGAGTCTTCGTCATCGGCGTAGGCGTTGCAGGACTCCAGGCGATCGCAACGGCTAAGCGTTTAGGTGCGAGAGTTGACGCTTTCGATACCCGTCCGGTAGTCGAAGAGCAGGTCAAATCCCTTGGCGCAAACTTCGTTAAGATCGACTTGGGCGAGATGGGCCAGACCTCACAGGGTTACGCAAAAGAACTCACACCCGAGCAGATCGCAAAGCAGCAGGAAGCTCAGGCTAAGGTCTGCGAGAAGGCAAATATCGTAATCACTACCGCTAAGGTTTTCGGACGCAAGGCTCCGGTCCTCATCAAGAAGGACGTCATCGACAGGATGCAGCCCGGTGCGGTTATCGTTGATATGGCTGTTTCCACCGGCGGCAACGTCGAGGGCAGCGATCCTACTAAGGAAGTCGTTACGGACAACGGCGTAATCATCCTTCCCGGTGACGAGCTCCAGCGCCAGGTACCGTGGGATGCATCCAAGATGCTCTCAGGCAACATCTCCGCTTTCCTCACTCACTTCTACAACAAAGAGAGCAAGGAATTCGAGGTCAACTTGGGCGATGAGATCATGAAGGGCTGCCTCCTTACAAAAGACGGCGCCATCATCCACGAAAGATTCAAGGAGGCTTAATAATGGATTCCAAGACCATAATGCTGCTGATATTCGTATTCATAATATCGGCTTATCTCGGAGTAGAACTTATCTCAAAGGTTCCTTCACAGCTCCACACCCCTCTCATGAGCGGTACGAACGCAATCTCAGGCATCACGATCGTAGGCGCCATCGCAGCTTGTGCGATCTGCGCTGACCACCATATCCTCGGAATGATCTTAGGCGGCATCGCGATCTTTTTCGCAACGATCAACGTAATCGGCGGCTACTTCGTAACCGACAGGATGCTCGCGATGTTCAAGAAAAAGGAGGGTAAGAAGAAGTAATGGATTTCCTCACTATCAAGGACGAATATATCTGCATCATCCTTTACATGATCTCCGCGGTGTTCTTCATCATGGGCATCAAGAAGCTCGGAAAAGCTGACACCGCAAGGAAAGGTAACCTCCTCTCCTCCATCGGTATGGCTACTGCTGTAGTATCCGTACTCATTTCACAGGACGTAATCGACGGCGGTATCTTAGGATACGGCATCATCGCAGGCGCGATCATCGCAGGTACGGTCGTTGGCTTCATCTGGGCCAAGAAGGTCGAGATGACCGGCATGCCCCAGCTCGTTGCCCTCTTCAACGGCTTCGGCGGTCTGTCTTCAATGCTCGTCGCTGTTTCCCAGTACTGCGCTCTCCGCGGTGCTACCGGCAAGATCTCCACAGACGGCTTCACATCCATCACTCTCGGTCTCACGATCGTTATCGGTGCCGTTGCATTCACCGGTTCCCTTATCGCATGGGCTAAGCTCGCCGGCCTCAAGATCTTCAAGAAGAACATCGTCATTCCCGGCAAGAACTTCATCAACGCAGGCATCTGCCTCATTGCCGTAGCAGGCATCGTTCTTTATGCTGTTGCACCCGAAGAGATCTTAGGTCTTATCGGCATCCTCGTAACCGTCATCGCTTCACTCATTCTGGGCGTTACACTGGTCATCACGATCGGCGGCGGCGACATGCCCGTCATCATCTCTTTCCTTAACGCACTCTCAGGTCTCGCTGCGGCATTCGCAGGATTCCCTATCAGCAATACGGTTCTCATCGTATCCGGATGCCTTGTAGGTGCTTCCGGCGTCATCCTCACGCTCATCATGTGCAAGGCCATGAACAAGACCTTCGCCGCTCTCCTTTTCAAGACGGCAAAGAAAAAGTCCACGGCAGTCGCAGGCGAGCACAAGGAACCCAAGTCCATGTCTGTCGAGGATGCTTATCTTATCCTTGAGGCTGCAAAGAACGTCGTCATCATCCCCGGTTACGGTATGGCTGTTGCCCAGGCACAGCACGCCGTTAAGGAACTCACTGACGTTCTCATGGACAACGGATGCGAAGTCAATTTTGCAATCCACCCCGTCGCAGGCCGTATGCCCGGTCACATGAACGTTCTCCTCGCAGAGGCTAACGTTCCTTACGAGCAGCTCAAGACCTCCGACGAGATGAACCCTCAGATGAGCAACGTAGACGTCGCGATCGTCATCGGCGCTAACGACGTTGTTAACCCCGCCGCCATCAACGACGAGTCTTCACCTCTGTACGGAATGCCTATCGTAAACGCTTACGAGGCACGCACCGTATTCGTCCTCAAGAGAGGTCAGGGTACGGGCTTCTCCGGCATCGAGAACCCTCTGTTCACGATGGACAACACCGTAATGATATACGGCGACGCAAAGCAGACCGTATCCCAGCTCGTTGTCGAGTACGAGAACGACTGATAAGTCACCAAAACGACCGAAAGGGGCTGCATTTCCGCAGCCCTTTTTTGTTGCCCGGCAGTGCCGTAGCCTCCGTAAACTTAAACGTAAACTTTTGAAGCCTGATTTGTTTACGGAAAAGTTTACGCAGTAAATCAGAAGAAGATTTTACGGAAGAATCCCTCTGATAAAAGGCACCTTCCTGACGTTAAGCGTGATTATCACGCAGATCAGAATGACGATAAAAGGCACGCCGAATCTGTAGACCGGCGATCCCATCTCAACGCCGAGCTGGGTGCTCATGCTCATGAAATACGGATGCATCAGATATATCGGGAATGCAAACGTTGAAGCGGCATTGATGAACTTCCAGAACTTCGCGTTCTTAATGTGTTCCGATAACTGCCTGATGAGCAGGAAGACCGCCGCCGAATAAAGGAAACACGGGAATTTTGTGTAGCCCTTGTATGTGTCGACAATGCTGCCCGCGGCCACGGAAAGATTATACGTGCATACCATATGGATCAGGAATCCCGCGATGCCCAGGGCGTAGATTATCAGCCGCTGGTAAAGCTTGAACGCTTCGTGTGCGAGAACATATCCGATGAATACGTATAAGAGATATTCGGCGCCGACTGAGATTGCAACCGGCGAGGTGTAATTAAAGTTGAAAACGTTCGAGATGAACGGCGGCAGAACGTTAAATACAAAGCAGATGACGATAACGTATTTGAATACCGGCAGTCGCTTGTCCTTCGGGATCAGAGAGATCAGCGGCATGCAGAGATATATCGTGAACAACGGCCAGAAGAACCAGTATGTGATGTTGATCTTGTTTTCGACAAATCCTTTGAAAATGAATTCGGGAGTGATCTCGCTTATTTCCGTGAAGTGGTTCGCGACGTTATAGAGCAGGCCTATGAAGGTCCAGAAGACAAACGGGATTACCGTTTTGAAAAACCTCTTCTTCAGGAATTCCTTTGTGGAATACTTGTCCCTGTAATCGATGTTGGTGATTCCCGCGCTCATGTAGAAGAACGGGACGGCGAAATAAAACAGGCATTCAATGACGTTCGCTGAGACCCAGACGGAATCGCGGGGATCAAATCCCCAGAAGCTGTTCGAATGAAGGATAACCACCGCAAACGCGGCAATCACGGTTCCCAAAGCTAAATAATTGATGCGCTTTGGCTGATCTTGTCCTGATATCTTTGTTCCGGCCCCGTCAGTTGAAGCCATAGAACTTCTGGAAAATCTTGTAGGCCTCCAGAGCTACGAGTCTTCCGGTCTTTCCCGGAAGCGTCATGACCGCTCCCATGGCCCCGAGCTTGAACTTCGCGTACAGCCTCTTGCTCTTCTTTAAGATGTAATCCAAAAGGTTCTTACGCTTTGTGAGAGCCTCCTGGCTTCCGTCGAGCATCAGGATAACGTTAGATACGGTAGTGACGATCTCAAGATAGTTGTACATGTAAGCGCCGCGCTTCTTGTTCGCGCAGATCTCTTCCCTGTGCGCAACGTAATAGTCGAGCATCATGTAATTGACCTTGAGCTGCTGGTCAACACGCTTGACCATTACAGCCTCGTTGACGGACTGGTCCTCGCGGCCGATGAAATAATAGTAAAGGTTGCGGTTCAGATAATAAATGCGGTCAACATGAAGGAGCGGCTCGAAAACGAAGATGTTGTCAACGTAGAATGTGTGCTCGGGGAGCTTAACGCCGCATTCCCTCAGCAGATCCGTCCTGAAAATGACAGAGTGCATCAGGAGATAATCACCCTTCTTGAAGGTCGCGAGTTCCCATGAGAAAACAAATTTCTCGGGAAGTTCACCAGCATAGTTCATGACCTTCTTCTTGGAATCGGGAACGCCGAGCTTATCGTATACGAAGTTGGTTACGAGCATGTCCAAAGGCTGCTCTTCCTTGGAGTAGAACTTCAGGGTATCCATAACTTCGGAGAGTACTTCAGGATCAAGTCTGTCATCGCTGTCGAGGACCTTGAAATAGATGCCCACGGCATTCTCGATGCCCGTATTGACGGCCGAACCGTGTCCGCCGTTCTCCTTATGAATTGCACGTATGATCCCGGGATATTTCTCGGCATACTTATCAGCGATAAGCGCCGTGTCGTCTGACGATCCGTCATCAACGATAATAATGTCTATATCATCTCCGCCAACGAGCAGTGACTCGATAGCATTGCCCATATAATCCTGCGAATTGTAGCAGGGTATAGCGACACTCAAAACCTTCATTATCTAAAAGCCATTCCCACCATTTGATTATCTAGGCTATTATATCCCAAGATTTAGTAAATATAAATAAAGCATTTAACATAAAAAAGGGGCAATTTTGCCCCTTTTTGCATAAGACAGATTTTAACTCCGTCACTTTACGGAATTGACCGTTCCGATGAAGACCGGGTTCATTGTCAGAGTATCCACGATCGCATATACGTAAGGTCTGTCGCAGATGACCAGCTTGATCTCATCTTCCATCGGTTTTGCGCTCTTGACGCCGATCGAGATTCCGGTTGCCGCGGCTGCCTTTGTTCCCTTGCGGTCAACTTCGATGTGGGTCTTGTGTACGACATGAGTCACGTAAAGATTGCCCTGGACTGGATTTGCAATGCCCTTGAGATCGGCTTTGCCATCGTCAAACAAATCGGTGACTCCGAGGTTCTTGAGAATATCGTTGAGCCCTACAGAGTAATCGGATTTGAATTCAGGCATGATCGCTCTTACATCAGCTGACGAGCGGCTGTCCACGAACTTCTTGTAGTCTTCATAGGTGAATGAATTGATAAACTCATTTGCGTTCGCATTCTCATCTTTGGGAAGGATGGCGACGAAAGCATACTCTTCACCTTCGTAGTACTTGATGAATCCGGTAGCCTTGTCGGTCTCGAAATAACCCTTCTCCTTGCTTGAGAGCATGTCGGTATTTATATTGCCGTCAGCGCCTCTGAATTCCCTCTTTACGATCTGATCGTCAGTGTAGCCGGTCTTCCATTTCGCTTCGAATTTGATGGCATTTACGAGGACCATGACGGTATTCGGATCGAAAGGCTGATCGAAAAGCGTGGGGATCATGTGGTTGGTCTTCTCATCGACCCATTTGTTTACAATGTTATGGGTCTCTTTGTTAAACTTTACGTTATTGAATTCCGCATCAAAGGTCTTCCGGATATAGTCCCTGTAATCGGAGTTGATCTTGTCGCCCAAAACCTCCGAATCGCTCCAGATGGCATTTGCGCAGACGAACTCTATCTTCCTCGAATAGTTGATCCTCTGCATCATCTCGGCAGCGAAAGCCTGCTGTTCGAGCGGGTCCGTGTCCTTTGCGAAAAAGTCTGCAAGCTGCTTGAGCGTCTCGCCTCTCGCGCCTGCCTCTACCATGTCGAGCGCCATCATTATCGATGCGGGAGAGATCATGACGTTGCCCTTTTTCGATGCGTTGGCAGCGATCTCTCTCATCAGCTCGAAGCTGTATCTTCCGTATTCGGCATTGAGCTTGTCTTCATCGTATTTCTTGTCAGCGACTTCCTCGAGCTTGATCTCGGTCTTTACCAAAGGATCGTTCTTAACGGGCTCGGTCTGTACGGCCGGACTGCTGTTAGCGCATCCCGTCAGAAGCATCGCGGCGGTAAGATAAGCCGCGAGAGTCTTCTTTGAGATAAGTCTTTTCATGTGTGTTTCCTCCTGAAATATCAGCTTATGCCCTATATACAGATGGTAACCGATTTTTGTTGCAGAAAAAAGCGGAGGACTTATGTCCTCCGCTTCGCTGCCGGTCAGACCGGATGTGATCAATAAATAAGTCCGATGTAGTGAGCTACGAACGAGAGTGCGACATATACAAGAATGAAGACGAATCCCTTCTTGTTGCCCTCAAGCTTGGTCTCACGTGTGATGCCTTCATAAAGGATTACGAAGGAGTAGATCGTGGCGCCTGCAGAGATTACCGATGAGATCGGGAAATATCTGAGGGTGATGGTCAGCCATTCAGCGTTGTAGTAGCTGAACAGTGATGTGTTGATGATCTTTACGAGTTCCGGAGCAAATGTTGCCATTGAAGAGATGGCGAGGAGTCTTGAGAAAGACCACTTGCCCTTGACGCAAAGTCCTGCGAGAAGGAAGAGTGCAGCGCATCCGAATGTGAGGAGAGCATACTCCAAAAGCGAACCGCCGAAGACTCTGAGAAGTCTCAAAGCAACGTCTGAACTTCTTCTCGGCCATGCGTTAAGGATGGAGACCCTAACGATGTAAACGAGGAAATAGAACATTGTAAGAATGCCGACAACGATCGATGAGATGATGATGCCGTTGCCGATGTGATCGTACCTCTTTGCCTCGTCGGCAGCGCCTGTTACGGGCTTAATGGTAGCCGTAATCAGAGACTTGAAATACTGTCCGAACGGAAGGAACGGGGACGGCTGTGCAGGTGCTGCGGGTGCAACGGGTGCCTGAGGAGCATACTGCGGCTGGGGCTGCGCATACTGCTGAGGCTGAGCCTGTGCTACAGGCTGCTGGGGAATAACGGGTGCTGCTGCGGGAGCGGGTGCTGCGGGCGCTGCAGGTGCCGCGGGTGCTGCGGGAGCCGAGAACGGGTTTCCACATCCGCCACAGAAGGTCACGCCATCAGGATTCTCTTTACCACAAATAGGACAAAACATAATCTTACTCTGCCTTTCTCCGGGAGCTCGCACGCGCCCGATAGTATTAAACAGATTATACACTATCGCGAAAAATTATGCTTATATCTTATCCATGAGTGAGACAAAAACCGCAGCATCTGTCTTCGTGTTGAACACGAGCATGTAAGTGGTCTTGTCCTTTGTCCAGTAAACAGCATCGAAAGGTCCGGAAGAACCTACCTGTTCCTTCTTGCCGGCTGAAGTGTCAACGCCGTAGAACTGCTGTCCGCCCTCGGTCTGAAGAAGTACCGGGATTCCCCTGAACTTCGGATAATATGCCTTGCAGATATCGGTTCCGGCCTTTGCGGAAAGAAGTATCATCTTCTCGCCCTTCTCGCCGGTGTAAACCGTCGCACTGATCTTCTGCTCGCCGAATGTGCTGCTGCCTATGGTCTTGACCTTGAAAGGCAGGTAATCCTTGAAGCTCTTATTTGCAATTGCAGAATAAGAAGGCGCCTTTGGATTGTGGACATACGAGTTGCGGTCCTCATCGTCAACAGCTGCGGACCTTGTGGTAGCCTCTGTCTCGGCTTCCGTCTTGCTGTCTTCATCAGTTTCAACAGGGGATTCGGATCCTGCTATGGCAGTATCCGCATTCTTTGATCTGCCCACGGAAATAGTCTTGTTCCCGGCATCCGGAGATTCCTCGGCAGCCTTTGTGGGAGCCTTAAAGTATGTCTTATTGCCGCCATGGCTGTCTCCGCCCAAAGCCGCATCTATTTCTTCATTGATCCTGGTCTCCGCATTATTGACCATTTGAACATTGGCCGACTTGGCACTCTTTGCAGGTTCAAGGAATCTCCTCACAAAGAACAGTGTGCCGCCCGCAACGAGAATGACTGCTGCTGCGATCGAAAGGATCTTTGTTATGGGAATGCCGGACTTGCGGCTGACCGGAAGCTCGGTCACCGTCTCGGTCTCTTTCCCGTTCTCTTCATTTTCGAGAGCGGCGGAGACAGCGTTCATCACACGGCGATGCATCTCGTCGTCGACTCTGATATGACCCATGAACTCGTTATACTTATTCAAAGTCGTCTGCCTCCTTTAACAATATTTTCAGTCTGTCCCTTCCGCGCTTTAAGTCGGAACGGACGGTTGCTTCCGAACGGCCGGTGATCTCGGCGATCTCAGCGGTCTTGTATCCTTCCTGATAGAACAGGTGGATAGCTTCGCGCTGGTTGACCGGAAGCTGCTCGACAGCCTTCCAGACGGCTGCGAGATCATCACTTACGTTCTTGTCTTCTTCTTCGGCTCCGGCAAGCTCTTCGTTGAGCTCGGCTGTGTCTCTTACGCGGTTGTATTCGATCCTGTTCTTAGACAGGTTCGCCGCAACCGTCATGAGCCATGCCTTGCGGTGCTTCTCGTTCTCGAAAACCGGCATCTGCGTGACGAGCTTGATCATCGTCTCCTGAAGGATGTCTTCGGCATCCTCGCGGTTATGCAGATATGAGAACGCCAATCTTAAGATCGCGTCTCCCATAGTGTTCAGAACCTCTTCCGCAACGGCTTCAATTTCTTCTTTGGAAGGCTTTCTGCCTTCTGCCGCGCTGCCGTAAGGCAGATCTTCTTCAGATTCCGAACCCGGTCTTCTGTCTGTACTTCCGATGTTGCCGACCTGCGCAAACGCATAGATCAGTCTCCAAAGCGGAAATCTTAACGATAAACCGAATGCCATAACATCTCCCGTTTTCTTCCGCTTCTGCCCTAAATACAGATGAGCGGACAATAATGTTGCACTTAAAATTATAACCGCGATGTTCATTATATCAATAATATTTAAATATTGGACTTATATACATTTTCGGGCCCGGTGATGTAAAATTGTCTCTATTATGAAAAAGACCCTTACAGTTCTTATGGCCCTTGCGATTGCGATGTCTTTTGCGGCATGCGCGAAAAAGACATCGCCCGCTGATGCTTCAGATGCTTCCGCGCCCGCCGTTACCACGTCGGACAACAAGGCCGGCGACTCAAAAGGCGACGTTAAAGTCGAGTATTCCATCGATGGCGAATTCCTTGTTTTCAAGATAGACTGCAAAGTCCCTATAGAGACCGATGCCTGGGTCGGCATCTGCAAAAAGGGCAATTACATTTATGAAGACGATGCCGATGACGCCGAATTCGCATATTCTTACTACGAAGACCGCGAGAGTGATTCCGAACCGTACTGCTTCAAAGTGGCTTATACCGACTTGGACGACGGCAATTACTCGGTCGTGTTCTGCAACACCGACAACACAGGCTACGTCATTGCATCCTGGACTCTCGTGTTAAAGAACGCAAAGCCCACGATCGATTACTCTGATTTCAAGGTCAATCAGAAACCCGCAAACATCAACGGAACTGAGAGTCCTGCGGCTACGGTAGAAGACGAAGAAGACGATCCGAATTTCGATGAGGATTCTCCGGACGCAGATTCGGGTGATAATGCCTTTGATCCGGAAGAGGGCAACGACCAGGGCGGCGACATCGATCCCGATAACGACACATTAGATGACGATGAATAACATTTTCGCCTTAATTGTTTACCAATGTCCCAGAAATTTAACTGTAATTTAATACATAAATAGCTATATACCCTGCATAATATTTTTATGAATAATAAAACGGACAGGATCTTTTTTAAATCCGGCGCAGCTTTCATGCTCGTGCTGGTACTGGGAGTTTTTCTTTTTCTCGCACTCATAGCTCTGCAGCTGATGGTTGACTCTTCGACGAGATACATCATCGGCGTATCTCTCATGCTGCTGTCTTTCCTTTTGTGCGTATCACTCGGCAAATTCGGTTTCTATATATCGTTCGTTCTCAACCTCATGCAGTGCCTCGTCTATGCGTACGAGTATTTCAGACTTGGCAATCCTTTTGCGCCCACTCTCGGCGCGATGGCGTTCACCGCGATGATCATCAACCTGCTCATGCAGTATTACATCACCCGCATCGCCGCCAAGATCGCAAGGATAGACAAAGAGCAGAGAGAAGAGCGCGGCAGGCGTATCAACAAAGAGCTTGAGGAAGAAATGTTCAAGCGTACCAGCCTCATCGTCACCCCGGGCAAATCCGGTTCGAGCAGCGAGGTCAGCGAAGCGATAGGCCGCAACATCGCATCTTCCCTCGACCCGCTTACTACCCTCCCCGGCAGGGACATGATCACCGAGAGAGCTTCCCGCCTCATCGCGGAAGACATCAACTCCCAGCGTGAATCGAATATCCCGGACAACGAATGCAAACCGTTCACAGTCATCTATCTTGCACTGGACAACTCCGAGGACATCATCCGCAGGATCGGCCACAACTCAATGGATCTTTTCATCCAGAACATGGCACACAAGGTCCGTGAAGCGGCTGACCCGGCTGACATGGTCGCAAGGATCGTAGACGCCGACTTCCTTATCCTTGAGAGAAGAAAGCTCTCCGACAAGGACCTCATTTCTTATGCAGACAAGCTCGCAAAAGCTGGTGCAAGAGCTTTCGAGGCGGGATCTGATTCAATGAACGTACACATCTCGTACGGCATGGCGAAATACCCTGAAGACAGCCGTCTCGCAGGCGAGCTCATTACAAAGGCCGAAGAGGCCATGATCGGCACGTCCGATTCCAACGACAGGATAATGAGCGGTGATAATATTTTCGAGGGCATGACCAAAGACGACATCAATGCGGTCTTCGATGAAGCCATCAGGAACAACGATCTGTACATGGTCTACCAGCCCAGTTTCTCCGCAGACCGCAGCTTAAGAGGCTTTGAGGCCTTCATGAGATTTGAGCACGACGGCGTGTTCGTCAGCCCCCAGGTCTTCATCGCCGCAGCCGAGAATACCGGATACATCCGCCGCATCGGCAAGTTCTCAATGCTCGAGTCGCTCAAGACGCTCGCCGAGATCAACAAGATCCGCCCCGAGCTCACCATGACCGTCAACATTTCGGCCAACCAGCTCAAGGAAGAGAACTTCGTCCGTTCGTTCTCGAGCACGGTCGCGGCTTCCGAATGCAATATCAGGAACATCATATTGGACCTCCCCGAAGAGAGCCTTATCACCGAGCTTTCAGACATCCGTTCGGTAATCGAGCAGCTCGCTTCGACAGGCGTCCGTATCGCATTAGACAACTTCGGCAGAGGCTATTCCTCATTCAACGCGATCCCGCTTCTCCCGGTATCAGTCCTCAAGCTTGACGGCAATTTCACATCGGGTCTTGCAAACAATTCCGACGTCAGGATCCTCACCGCTTCGGCGATCGAGCTGATGCACGACACCGACATCAAAGTATGCGCCACGGGCGTCGGCGAAGAAGAGCAGTTCAAGATCCTCGCGAGCTACGGATGCGACGCGTTCCAGGGCAAATATCTGGGCAGCGTAATGCGCGCGGATGCTTTAAGCGATTTTATCGGGAAGTAATCTCAGTTCGTGATCTCAGTTTGTGACCAGACGGACTATCAGCTCCGCCGCCTTGTCATCTCCGAAAGTCTCCGTATTGATGCAAAGATCGTACGTTGACGCGTAACCCCACTCGTTTCCGCCGAACTGGTTATAGTATGCGGCGCGTTCCTTGTCCGCCTTGATTATCTTCTTGCGCGCTGCCTTCTCATCAAGGCCCTCGCGCTCCATTATCCTCTTGGTCCTGTATTCAACCGATGCGGTCACGAAAACGCTGACCAGGTTCTTCCTGTCCTTCAAAATCTCATTCGCGCGGCGTCCCACGATGACACACGGACCTTCAGCCGCGATCTTCTCAATGACTTCTCTTTGGGCATTTGCGGCGACCTGCCTCACCGACGAGTATACCGGATTCAAAAAGCCGACCGACATATACAGCACCGCGTCATTGATCTCTTTCTCGTCAACGCTCTCCAGATACTTCTCGGAAAGCGCGCTGTTCTTTGCAGTCTGTCTCAGGAGCTCGGAATCGTAATACGCGATCCCCAGGAGGTCGGCGACCTTTCTGCCGATGGTCCTTCCGCCCGCACCGTACGATCTTCCGATGGTAATGATTTTCGATGTCTTCGCGTACATAAAAGATCACCTCCTCTGTTAATAGGATAATACATCTTTGGGGTGATTTTCGCGTCCCCGAAAAGCGGCATTTACTATAATTTTTCGGCATATGCCGATTTTTATAGTATATTTTCTTGTTTTTCGGGCCCGAAAATGCAAAATTTACTATAATTTTTCGAAAAATGGCCAAAATTATAGTATGTCGCGGCGAAAAACGGCCAAAAACGGCGGAAATTTACTATAAATTTGGGGACTTTGCGAAAAATTATAGTATACCCGGAAAATCAGGCTTCAGAAGACGGCTCTTCAGCCTCAGGATCGGCCTCCGAATCAGCACCCGAAGCAGCAGCGGCCGCCTTGGCATCGTGCTTCTTTTTCCAGACTGAATAGAATATGCTTCCGGCTATGCAGACGACGACTATTATGATCATCATTATGATGAACGAGGTGTAGTTCTTCTCGCCGATCGCGTCGCCGCTCATCGCGGACAGCAAAATCGCGGGGAAGCGCCCCACAAACGTGATGAATATCCACATCGGGATCTTCATGTCGGTGAAGCCCATGACGTACGTGAAGATGTCTTTGGGCGTTCCCGGGATCAGGAAGAATATGAATGCCAGGAGGTCTCGTCTGGCCGAATCGTGGAAGAACTTGACCGAATCGAGCTTCTCTTTGGAGATGAACAGGCACGCGAATTTGACGCCGAATTTACGGACCATCAGGAATACGAAAAGGCTTCCCAAAGTCATCGCGACATCAGCGATCAGCGCGCCCTTCCAGACGCCGAAAGCGTACCCCGCGGCGATCTCAAACGGGCCGCCCGGGATAATTGCGGCGACGACCTGCAGGAACATCGCGGCCATGAGCATCAGGATTCCCTTGATGCCCTGCTCGTCGATATACGCGCGGAAAGCCTGCGGATCCTTGGCCATCTCAAGCATCGGCTTGCAGATGTAGTACGAGATCACGCCGACAACTGCGAAGATCAAAATGCAGAGGATCACTCCAAGGACCCTCTGCTTTTTTGTTACTGTCGTATTATTCTCTTTCATCGCGAAAACAAGAAACTCCGGCCTTACGCCTTCGTCTCAGCCTTAGCCTTATTTTTCTTTTTAGCCTTGGCCTCGGCTGCCTTGATGGCTTCCTCTTCCTTGGCGTTCAGCTCAGCGAGCTTGTTGCAGAGATAGTCTGCAACGCGGACGGCGCCTTCGCCTCTGTGCTGCCAGATCTCGTCTCTTGCCTGCTCTCTTGTCTCCTTGAACTTCGGGTTCGTAAGGCACTCTTCGATGAGGTCCTTGACGTTCTCGACGTTCTCCATTGTGAGAGCCATGCCGATCTTGGGCAGCATCGTGAGTGACCAGGGCTCTTCCTTGAGGAAGTAGTAGTCGTACTGTCCCTTATCGAAATTGATGTCTGCGTAGATGACGGGCTTGTTGAAGATGAACGCGAAGTCGAGCATGACGCCGGAGAAGTCGGAGATCATGATGTCGGAACGGTTCAATACATCGAAGTTGTCGTTGTCTCTGTTCCACTCGAGATCATCGCTGTTCGGGAATTCAGCCATGAGCTTTTCGATGACGTCCTTATCAGCGGTGAACGACTGCGGGTGAGGTCTGATTATTACGTGATAGCCTGTCTTAAGGAGGCTCGAAATGAACGATGAACCATACTTAACGAGAAGCGAAGACTTGCCCCATGAAGGTGCAAGAAGGACCGTAGTCTTGTCTGACTTGGGTGCCGGAGGCAGAGCCTGGGCACGCTTCATCATCTCATCCATGTAAGGGATGCCGACCAAAGTGAGTTCCTTTGCGGGGAGTCCTCTGAGCTCTTCAAGCTCTCTGATCTGGTCGATCTGGACCTGGCCGGAGAAAAGGATGGCGTCAAAGTAATCGAGCTCGAACATTCTGTAGGAAGCCGCATCTCTGGGTGCGTGCATGATGTGAACGTAGTACTCGACCGATCTCGATCTCTTCCACTGGAGAACGTCAAGGCCCGGAGTCGTGCAGAACACGAGTCTTGCGTTGAGGAGGTTGAGTCTTGTGAAGGACTTGTTGCCCTCGCCGATGAACTCGGTCTTGATGTGCTTGTATTCTTTCTTAAGACCCGGATCGTCAGGAGATGCCGTCATGAAAACAACGTCCTGGCCGCGCTTTTCGAGCTCGTCACAGATGGGCTCAAACGTGTTCCAGTATCTCTTGTTGTCAGAATAGATGACCAGCGGGATCTTGTTCTTGTCCGCCTTTCTTCCTGCGCCCGTGCGGAGCTTGATGAAAAGTGATCTCGCACCGTAAACAGCGGCGCTCAAGACTCCGATAAGGACAGTAAAAAGCATGCTTCCCGTGCCCGGGTCGATGTAAAGATTAAGATTAACCATTGATGTACTCCATGAAATTGTTCTTGTTCTCAAGCGCGGTCGTTGTCGGCCTGCCCAAGTCGTCTCTTGCTCCTACCTGACACTTAACTTCAATGAACGAGAGAGCGCCTCTTGCCTTGGCGGCAGCGAGCTCCTTGTCCAGATCTTCAAGATTATCAACAGATGCGGTGTAAGGATAACCGCATGCAGCTGCAACTCCGGGAAGGTTTACGCACGAATCGGAAGCGACTGTCGGCATGCCTCCGACGGTCTCGTGTGCGCCGTTGTTGATGACGACGTGGATCATGTTGGAAGGCTTGTTGGAGCCTACGACTGCCATCGCGCCCATGTGCATCAGAGCGGCGCCGTCACCGTCGATGCACCAGATCGTAAGATCGGGCTTGTTGATCGCGATTCCCAGAGCGATCGAAGAGCAGTGGCCCATCGATCCGACGGTAAGGAAATCGTACTTGTGGCTCATGCCGTTATTCGTCCTGTATTCGAAAAGCTCACGCGAGATCTTGCCCGTCGTTGATACGATCGGATCCTCGCCCGCAGCCTTCGCGATATGTCCTACGACTTCCTCGCGGTTGAGCTTGTATGAATTAGTGTAATCGACCTTGCCGTCAAATTCGAGCGCGCCCTTGGATACAACGAAAGCCACCTGCTTGCCTGCTGCAAGGATCGGTGCGAACTCAGCCATTGCAGCCTTTAAGTCGTCCTCTGTCGTCTCCTTTGTGATGACGTAATTCTTTACGTCCATATCGTCAAGCAGAGTGCGTGTGACGATACCCTGATAGATGTGCTGCGGCTCGTCCTTCGTGCCGGGCTCGCCTCTCCAGCCTACGATGAAGATCGTCGGGATCGCGTAGACCTTGTCATTTACGAGAGACGCGAGAGGGTTGATGATGTTGCCCTCACCCGAGTTCTGCATATACACGGCAGGGACCTTTCCCGTCGCCATGTGGTAACCGGCCGCCAAAGCCAGGCAGTTGCCCTCGTTTGCAGCTATCATGTGATGCTTGCTGTCGATTCCGTACTTGCTCATCATGTAATTGCAGAGAGCTTTTAGCTGGGAATCCGGAACTCCCGTGTAGAAGTCCGCACCTAAGATTTCGATCAGGCTTTCAACTTTCATAATCCGCCATCCTTTACTTTAAAATCTGACGGTAAAGTGACTCGATGACTTCTTCGGTCAGCTTTACCGGGTTGTTCTTAAGTCTTACGGGATTGACCGACGTCTTAAGTTCGGCATAATCCTCTTCTTTTGCCTGAGGCACGATTAGTTCCAAAGAATCGAAAAGACTCTGGAGCTTAGCGCATGCCTCGTCCGTTGTATCGCATCCGAGCATAGAAGCTATCTCGCCGAATGTCTTCCTGAGATAATCCTCGCCTCTCGGATCCACACAGCCTTCAGTATTAGCAGCCATATACGGGAAAAGCTTTGTATCGACAAGAGCCGCAGCATGTCCGTGAGCAACGCCGTAAAGGCTCGTGAGCTTGTAGCACATCGCGTGGCCCGCTGTCGTCTGCGTGATGTTGATGGCCTTGCCCGCGTAGTGCGCGGCGGTCATCATGTCACGGTTTGCTTTCTTGTCGTTTGCAAGATAAGCATCAAGGTTGGCAAGAATGCCTGTGACGGCCTTCTTCGAATATTCCTTGCTCTCATCGGTGCTGTTGACCGACCAGTAAGACTCGATCGCATGGCACAGAGCGTCAAGCATCGTAGCCTTCTTCTGATACAAAGGCAGCGTCTCAAGCGCCGACTCATCGAAAAGCACCACCGTCGGGATTATCGAATGATCCGCAACGCTCTGCTTCTTGCCCTCGTAGTAGATGACCGCGAATCTCGTGGCCTCCGAACCGGTTCCTGCCGTCGTGGGGATCGCGAGAAGCGTAACGTCATTGGGTACGATCTCCTGCTCAAGGTAGTTTTTCGAAGGGTCCATGTTGCTGTAGAGCTTGATGCACTTTGCAACGTCCATGGCAGATCCGCCTCCGACCGCGACGATGATCTTCGCGCCGGATTCCTTGAAGAGCCTTACGCCCTCAACGACGGATTCGTAAAGCGGGTTCGGCTGGAAATCAGAGAACTTCGTGATCTCGATGCCCAGATCCTCAAGCTCGTCGAAATAGTCCTTGATCTTGAGGAACCCGTAAGCGCTGTCGCATACCAGGAAGATGTTGCAGATGTTGTTGTCTGCAAAATAACCGTTGAGCTCGGCGTAATTATTTTCGCTGCTTAATATCAGTTGGTCCATTGTTCATCCTCAAATCTGATCGGGAATCAGCCTGATGATCTGCTTGAAGCCCATCAGGTGCTCGTCTGCTTCCTGAGCTCTGTGATTCTTTAAGATCTCCTCGGCGGTCTGCTGCATCGCGGGAACCTCTGCTCTCATGAGCTGGTTCGCGTAGATGACGACGTTGACGCCGATCTTCTTCCATTCCTCTTCCTTAACGGAGTGGAACGATGTGGGAACGATGACGATCGGTGTGATCTTGTCCTGCTCCCTGAACTTGTTGATGAACTCGATGATCTCATCGGGTTCAGTGCGGCGTGAGTGGATCATGATGCCGTCAGCACCTGCCTTGACGAAAGCGAATGCTCTTGTGAGCGCATCGTCCATTCCCTGCTCGAGGATGAGGGACTCGATACGTGCGATGATCATGAAATCAGCTGACTTCTGTGCTCTCTTGCCTGCTGCGATCTTCTCGCTCATCTCCTCGATGGTAGCCTGTGTCTGCTGGACTTCGGTACCGAACAGGGAGTTCTTCTTGAGACCCTTCTTATCCTCGATGATGACTGCGGATACGCCGAGCTTCTCAAGTGAACGGACTGTGTAAACGAAATGCTCTGTAAGTCCGCCCGTGTCGCCGTCGAAAATGATCGGCTTCGTGGTAACTTCAGTGATATCGTCAATAGTTCTGAATCTGGATGTCATGTCGACAAGCTCGATGTCGGGCTTACCCTTAGCGGTCGAGTCGCAGAGCGAAGATACCCACATGCCGTCGAACTGGTAGGAAGCGCCGCTCTCATCGTGAACGACAGTGTTCTCAACGATGAGTCCGGAGATGCCGTCGTGTGCTTCCATGACGGTAACGAGGCCCTTCATTGCGATGAGCTTTCTAAGTCTGCCTCTTCTGTTGTCAGGGAGCGAGAGCTCAAGTCTGCTCCTTGCGTCAACTTCCTTGTACTTGGGATCTGACGAATAAGGGAACTCGACGAGCTGTCCGCCGTATGCGGCAAGGAGCTCTATAGCCTCATCCCTGATCGGCTTCTGGAAGCCTTCTTTCCAGTTGTCGCCGTGAACGATGATGTCAGGGTGATACTTCTCGATAACGTCCTTGTAGCTCAGTGTATCCTGCTCGACGACCTTCCAGACGCCCTTGATGGACTTGAACATCGCCTTTCTCTCTTCGCAGGGTACGAGCGGGAATCTCTTGTAGGAAGCGACTGCCTCATCGCTCATGACGCCTACGATGAGGCGGCCGAGTCTTGCGGCCTTGTTCAGGATCGAGAGGTGGCCGCTGTGAAGGATGTCAGTTGAGAAGCAGAGGTAGACCTTGCGGGATTTGACCTGCTCAAGCTTCGCGCTCATGACCTCCAGATCCTCGGGGTTGTCGACCTCGCCGCAGAGGCTGTCCTTGAAATCGTAAGGCATGATGTGCGTGTTGTCTGAGATCACGTTGAGAGCGTTCTCTGCATAGCAGCCTGTTGTGCCTTCCTCGCAGAACTTGCAGATGGAATCAAGCCACGTCTCCCAGTCTTCCTTTGTCAGGCGGTAAAGAGGCTGAGCTGCGAGCGCGTCATCGAAAAACTCGATTCCGACCTTCTTGATCTCGCCGCCTGAGATGACTGCCTTGAAGTCCTTTTCGGGAAGCGGAATGGTGGAAGATACCGTCATGGCTGACTGCTGGGCAAGGATGCCGTCAAGCACGCTGTTCTCGAAAACGAGATCGCCGTGCATCATGATGATGTCGTCACCCTTCAGGAGCTCTCTTGCCATGTAGATCGAATAGATGTAGTTCGTCTTGTCGTAGATGGGGTTATTCACGAACTTGATGTCGAGATCGAGATTCAAGGACTTGATGTAGCCCGTGAGGATCTCCTCGAAGGGTCCGGTCGTCATTACGACGTCCCTGATGCCGACCTCGGCGAGCTGCTTAAGCTGACGGCTGACGATCGTCTCACCGACCGAGAGCTCAGTCATGCACTTGGGGTGCTCGCTCGTAAGTGTACCCATTCTCTTGCCGAGACCTGAGTTAAGGATTAATGCTTTCATCTTCAACCTCCCGCATATTTCCAATTTGCTTTTTTCCAGATGTTGTCCTTAACGGTGTACCACTGTCCCGGAAGGAAAGTGTTGCCGTTGTTCTTGTCGACGCTCCATGCTCCCGAAAAGAAGATCTTCTGCTCTCCATTCTTGGCATCAGTCGTCAGTTTATTTCCGGTAAACGGATTGACCGGATCCTTTATCACGTCTTTCGACGCAAGGTAAGGCGTATCAGCGTTGGTCATGAATTCCTCGGAACGGACGACTTCTCCGCGGCTGCCGAAATCCTTGACCATGAGAAGCGGCGTGAACCATTCGCCGTCGACCGGCATTCCCGTTCCCACCATCATGATATCGGGGAAATTGCCGAGGCCGAAGCCGTGGTCTGCGACGATGACGATCCTGGTGTTATCGTAGCAGCCGTTCTCCTTAAGATAATTGAGCCACTTGGCGACGGCCATGAGGCCTGCCATGTTGCCCTCGTAATGCGCATAATCGAGATTGTCGGTCATGAGCATGAGCTTGCCGTTGTTCTTGAATCTCTTCGAGTGCGTCTTGTCGTACTCGGTGTTGTTGACGTAGTCGGCGCTGACATACTCGGGCTCTTTGAGGAGCGACTCCTCGTGAGTGATCCTCGAATTGAAAAACAGGTAGTTGTTGCTGTCTCCTTCGTCGATCTTCGTCATCTTGTCGAGCGAATTGATGGCCCAGTACTCGGCCTCGAATTCCTTGTTGTGGCCGTAGGACACGGAACCGTTGACCCTGATCTGAGGCGCCGTCGACCAGTCGGGAACCTTGGTATCGTTGTAGCTGCCGCTGTCGTAGAGGAAAGGCTGAACGAGCACGGGAGCGGCCTTGTAGAGCGAATAGCAGAAGAGGTTGCGGTTAACTGTCTTCTTGTAAGCCTCGCCGTAATTGACCGGAACATAACGGAAAAGAGTGTTGTACGCGCTGACATTCTCCATGCCGTCAAAGATCGTAAGATCACCGTTCCACTTGTATCCTGCGTAAGACGGATTGACGATTGTCGAATTGAATCCCGCCTTGGCAAACATTGCGGGCATGACCTTGAGTGCTTCGTTCTGCTTGTCTACGAGCTTCTCAGATGAGCGCTCGTTGATCTTCTCCGGAGTGTATTCGTAGCCGCCGTAGAGCGCGGGTGAAGCGAAGTTCGTATAAGCTCCGTAGGAGATGGTGTTGTGATAATAAGTAAATCCGTCGAACTGTTTGCCGAGCTCTTCGTTCTCGCCGAAGATGTAAGGGATCATTGGGCCTAAAGCGCGGTCGAGCATCAGGACGACTACGTTCTTGCCGTTCTTGGACAATGTGAATTCGGGATCTTTGTCGGTGCATGCCTTTTTCGCGTCGGCATAACCGCGGTTGACGTCAGCTGTCTTGGTTATTCCGATCCCCGCGAAAACCAGCGCCGCGGAAAGCGCGACTACGGTAGCGATGTTTCTGCCGAACTTCGCAAGAAGGACTGCGACGACTACCGCGCCGGCTGTCACGCCGAGGCTTATCAGTCCCGTGGAAGTGACAAACTTGGGAGCATTGTCATAGACCAGAACATTGGACATCGTTCCGAATCCGTTGCTGAAGAAGTGTGAGTTAATGATGGCGCTGACGGTCAGAGAGAACATGACGTAAGCGATGAGCTTCTTGCCCCTGGCAGACGACATCGCGTAGAACACGGACGGCCAGAGCAGGAAAAGACCGAATGCCTTAACCACGGAATCGATGACGTAGATCATCGGGTAAGTGAGCGTCTGCATGTCAACGAACTCTTCGGGTGCAGCGGCAAAGACGCCCATGGGAAGGTAGAATCCCATGAATACCGCACTTGCGATGCAGGAGAACACGAACAGACCCTTATAGCTGCCCTTGGTCTCTTTGACAGCAGCGGGCTTCTTGGAAGATGCGGCCTTTTTCTTGGTGACGATCTTCATCACGATGTTCTTGATGAGCGAGAAAAGATTGTTGCATGTCCAGTAAAGGACCATTCCCGCAGGAGAGTTGTAGAGCAGCACAAGGAAGAGTCCCGCCATTATCCAGAGCTGGATCTTTGCTTTTGCGGGCATCTTGTTCGCATAGACTGCAGCGGAAATGAGATTGATCGCCGTCATGACGAACGGGAGAACATTGATAGTGAATGAACCCGCGTTGATCATGGCGTCCGGAGCACCGAGATTGCTTATGGGGCCGAACGACACGCCTACTAGGTATACGTTGTTGTAGAGCATCCTGTATGCGGCGAGGAAGAAAGGAACCTGCAGAAGGAGCGATACAGAGCTCTTGAGAACTGACAGCGGGCTGTAGTTATTCTGCCTGTAGTATGTCTGCAGTATCATGAAGCGCTCGTCGCCCTTGAAGTACTGCTTGATGTGCTTGATGACGGGTCCTAAGCGGTCCTCTGCTTCCCTTGCATCTTCTTGTATTTTGTCCGCGCGCATATATAAAGGGAGCACGACGAGGGAGAAAACGAGGCTTAGCAGCATGATATTCAGACCGGAAACATGGATGTGCTTATTAAGCACCGAGAAAATAATCTCGAATACCAGTTCGATCGGTCCGATTATCAATGCGTAAAGCTCCGAAAAGAATTGCATGCCGGGTCAGTTCTCTCCCATCAATATGTTCCCAGGTACTTCCAGTTTTCTCTCTTCCAAAGACTGTCCTTGAGGAAATACCAATCTCCGGGCATATATGTCTTGCCGTTGTTGATGTGAACCTTCCAGTGATCGGAATTGAAGATGGTGATTCCGTTCTGCTTGCCCTGGTCGGTAATGGCGTTGCCTGTGAAAGGATTCGTCGGATTGCTGATGACGTCCTTTGATGCGAGGTAAGGCGTATCGGCGGTCGTCATGAACTCCTCGGATGTCTGAAGTGTTCCGTGGCTGTTAAAGTCCTTGACCATCAGGAGCGGAGCGAAAGCCTCTCCGTCGAGCTGGGCACCGATGTCATACTGCATCAGTGTCGGGAAGTTCTCGATGTAGTATCCGTGGTCGGATACGATGATGATCCTCGTGTTGTCGTAAACGCCGATCTCCTTTAAGTGATCGAGCCACTTTGAGATCGCAACGAATGTCGCAAGGTTGCACTGGTAATGTCTGAAATCCTTCGCGTCACGGACCCACATCTTCTGTCCGTTGAGGAAGAATCTTGACTGATGGTTCTTGTCGTACTTGACGTTATCGACCACATCGGAAGGCTCATATGAGGGCTCCTGGAGGAACTCGGTATCGTGAGTCATGTCTGTTCCGAAGTAAACGAAATTGTCGATCGTGCCATCCTCGACCTTCGTCATCTCATTGAGGGACTTCATCATGTAGTATTCCCACATGAAGCCCTGCTCATGACCTACGGACTTGGAGTTGCCTGTACGCTTCTGGTCTAACATCCTTGAAGGATCGATGACTCTGGTCTCGTTGTAGTTGCCGCTGTCATAGATGAATCTCTGGATAACGACGGGAGAAGATCTGAACAGCGAATAGCAGAAGAGATTGTGTCTGAAGACAGTGTCTCTTTCTTCCATGTATCCCTGCCTGATGGCATCAGGAAGGTAAGAATACTTCGTGCTGTATGCCTTAACGTTCTCGATGTCATCGAAAACGGAAAGGTTCGGATACCACTGATAGCCGGCGTACTTGGGGTTGATGATGGTCGCATTGTATCCGGCCTGTGTGAACATCTTGGGCATTACCTTGAGTGCCTCGTCGTGCTTGTCGGCGAGATACTCATCGCTTCTGGAGTTCATCTGCTCGGGGGTATATTCATATCCGCCGTAGAGCGAAGGAATGGCCATGTTGGTGTGAGTTCCGAAGGATGCGGTGTTGTGATAGTAAACGAAGCCGTCGTACTTCTTCTTAAGGTCCTTCTTCTCGTTGAAGATGTAAGGAAGCATCGGGCCGATGGCTCTGTCGCACATGATGACGACTACGTTCTTTCCGTCCTTGGAAAGCGGGATCTCCGCCTTGGATGTCTTGGATCTGAAGACCTCCTGGTAACCTGCCTCAACCTTGGGCAGTGTTACGAAGGTCAGGATGACGAATACCAGAGCGGCAGAGAATGCGATGACCGGCGTCAGGTTCTTGCCGAACTTAACGAGAAGGATGCAGCATACGGCTGCGGCAACCGTAACGGCAAGGCTCAGGACGATAGACTTAACAGTGAACACGGGAGCCTCATCGTATGTAAGTATGTTGGACATGTCGCCGAACTTGGTACTGAAGAGCTTGGAATTCAGGATCGAAGAAGTGGCGATGATGAACATGACGTAAGACAGGATCTTCTTGCCCTTGGCTGAAGCCATTGCGTAGAAGATCGCAGGCCAGATGAGGAACAGGCCCGTACCCCTGCAGAGGGAATCGAGGATGTCCATGATGGGGTTGGCCATCGTGTAGAGATTGATAAGCTCCTCCGGTGCGGAAGACATTGCGAGCATGGGGATGTAGAAGCCTACATAGACAGCGCATGTCAGAGCGGAGAAGAAGAAAATCGCCTTGTATCTGGACTCGGGCTTAACGGCAGCCTTCTTGGAAGCTTCTGCTGCCTGGGCCTTCTTGGCCTTTTTCGAGGAAGCGATCCTGACGATGATGTTCTTTACCAGTGAGAAGAGGTTGTTGCATGTCCAGTAGATGACCATGCCCGAAGGTGATCTGTAGAGGAGCACGAGGAACAGTGCCGCCATGACCCAGAGCTGGATCTTGGACTTCATCGGCATCTTGTTCGCGTAGATCGCTGCGGAGATGAGGTTGATCGCGGTCATTACGAAAGGCAGGACGTTGATAGCCATGCCGCCTATATTGAGGAGCGCGTCAGGAGAACCTAAGTCCTGGATGGGACCGAAGCCCTTGCCCTCGAGGAAAATGTTGCCGTGGAGCATTCTGTATGCGGCAAGGAAGAACGGAACCTGCAGGAGCAGCGATACGGAGCTCCTCAATACGCCCAAAGGGCTGTAGTTGTTCTGGCGGTAGAACGTCTGAAGGATCATGAAACGCTCGTCGCCCTTGAAGTACTTCTTGATGTGCTTGATGGTGGGACCGAGTCTCTCCTCGTCCTCTTTTGCCTCTTCTTGTATTTTGTCCGCGCGCATATATAAAGGGAGCACGATCAGGGAGAATACAAGGCTCAGCAGGAGTATGCAGACTCCGGATACAGGGATGTATCTGTTGAGTACCGAGAAAATGATCTTGAAGACCAACTCAATTGGTCCGATTACCAAAGCGTACAGGTAACTAAAAAATTGCATGACAAAATAAGCCTCTTCCAGTTTTTAACCGTTTAATTCTATTATTCTTTGCTAATAAAAGCAAATAATAAAATAGAGAAAAATCAGTTAATTTCTGCTTTAAGAGCGGCAATGAGGAGATCGTTGTCTTCGGTATTTCTTACGGCGAGCCTCAGATAGTTGCCGCCGGTCTTGGCTGCGAGGTCCTTTACGAGTATGGAATGCTTGAAAAGCAGGGCTTTGAACAGTGCTTTCGGGTCAGCATTCATAAGCTCGACCATTATGAAGTTAGCCTGTGAAGGAATTACGCGGATGCCGGGGATCTTGGCAAGCTCATTTGCGAACCTGTCTCTTTCCTCGCGGCTCTTTGCCAGGCCTTCGGCATAATTCTTCTTGTACTTCTCCTCGATCTGCATGAAAAACTCCGCAAACGAGTTGATATTCCAGATGGAAGCATCCTTTTTCATCTCAGTCAGAGTCGCCTCATCGCCCGATGCGAGCACGCCGAGACGCAGTCCCGGAACACCGTAGGACTTGGAGATGCTCTTCATGACGTAGAGATGGGGATTTGCGAGCAGGAGGTCCCTGTCGATCAGGGTGCTGTCCTCTTCGTCGGCAAAATCAACGAAAGACTCGTCGATAACGAGCTTGATGCCCTTTCCCTTCGCCCAGTCAACGAGCCTCAAAAGGTCCTTTTTCGGGATGTAGTTGCCGGTCGGATTGTCGGGATTTACCACGATGATCTGGCTTACGTCCTTGCCTTCGAAGAAGTTCATGACGTCATCCGCGGTGTAAGAGAAATCAGCGTTTGAAGGCACGAAATTGACGGAATCGGCCTCGTCGTATCTGTGGGCATATTCCTCGAACGTCGGCCTGATGAAGCCCGTCTTGCCCGTAAACTGCAGCATGAGCGATTTGACGAGCTCTGCTGCGCCGTTGCCGACAATGATGTTCTCCTCGTGAACGTTGAAATTCTTGCCCGCCACAAGCGAATTAACGCGCATTCCGGAGGGGTACTGCGAGATAAGGATGTCGAAGTTGGCCTTGATCTCGTCAAGGAGCTTCTTCGGCGGGTAATAAGGATTTACGAGATAGCAGAAATCCTTCATCTTCGGATATCTCCAGTATCCGCCGTATCTTTCCATGATAAGATCTGCCCTTACGTCCGGATCCGGCGCGAAAAGCGATTCGGCTATGTCGAGGTCCTGTATGTCGTCGATCTCATACCAGCGCTGGCCGTTCAGACGCTTTGCCTTGATCCGGGGTACGTCAAGGATAGTGATGAGCTTCAAGACCTCCTCATAGTACTGGTTCTCGCCCAAAGCCTTCTCATAGGCATCAAGGAACGGAACATAGTACTTCTCGGAGAAGTCCTTACTGAACTTGCTGATATTGACGGTCTTGTAGTATTCATCGATATCCGAGAACCTGAATTCCTTTTTCGAGACGAAAGAAGTGATCCTGTCGTCCTTGGAGAGCTTGACGCAGGTTCCGTCCATCCAGCTCTCGAACTTGTCGACGAGCGCCAATGTGTCGCGCGGATCGTTTACGAGAACGTCCAATACTTCATCCTCGAAGATCAGGTCAGACTCGAAAAGGAGCGTGTCTTCCCTGCAGAGCCAGTCCTTGGCAAGCGCAAGGGAATAGATGTTATTCGTCTTGTCGTAGATGGGATTTTCGACGAAGGTGATCGGTGTCTTAATGCCCAGGGTCGAGATGTAATCGATGAGCTTCCGGCCCTCATAACCGACAACTATGACGATCCTTGAGACGTTCTGTCTCTCGATCTGGTGGAGCATGCGGTCGATCAGCGTGACGCCGCAGACCTTCACCATGCACTTGGTGTTGTCCTTTGTCAGATCCTTAAGTCTTTTGCCCATTCCGGCTGCGAGTATCAATGCCTGCATAAATCACTCCTTGTGTATCTCAATAGGTGCCCAAATATCTCCAGTTTTCTTTCTTCCAAATGTTGTTCTGGACCCTGAACCAGTCGCCCGGCATGTAAGTCGAGCCGGTGTTGTTCGTGAGGTTCCAGTGGTTCGAACGGTAGACCAGAACGCCCGTCTTCTTTGCATCAACGGACAACGGCTTTCCTGTGTAAGGATTCGTCGGATTGCTGATGATGTCCTTTGTCGCGAGATAAGGCGTGTCTGCGTTTGTCATGAATTCTTCCGATGTCTTGACCGCTCCGTGGCTGTCAAAATCCTTGACCAGCAGAAGCGGTGCATAGGACTCTCCGTCAAGGTTTGCGCCGATGTCGTTCTGGATCATCTCGGGGAAGTTCTCAAGATGGAAGCCGTGATCTGCCACGATGATGATCCTCGTGTTGTCATAGCATCCATTCTCCTTAAGATAATCAAGCCAGTCCGCGATGAGCAGGTACGCTGCCATGTCGCTCTCGTAATGCCTGTAATCCATGCCGTCACGGAACCACATCTTCTTGGCGTTCAGGAAGAATCTCGCCTGATGGTTCTTGTCGTACTTGGTGTTGTCAACGACGTCCTTAGGCTCGTAAGAAGGCTCTTCGACGTACTGCGTATCGTGCGTGATATCGGTCGAGAAATAGATGTAGTGGTTGCCGCTGCCCTCTTCGATGTTGGTGATCTCGTTCATCGATTTGAGCGTGTAGTAATCCCACAGGAACACCTGCGTATGACCGTAAGATATGGAGTTGCCGATCCTCTTCTGATCCATGAGGTGCGAAGGCTCGATAACCCTTGTTTCATTGTAGTTTCCGTCATCGTAAAGCGCGTTCTGCAAAGCGACCGGAGCCGACCTGTAGATCGAGTACGCGAAAAGGTTGTGCCTGAAGGTTGCCGTGTGCTCGGTCTTGTAGATCTCCTTCCTCTCTTCCGGCAGATACGAATACTTGGTGCTGTACGCCTTAACGTTATTCATGTCATCGAAAACGGAAAGGTTCGGATACCACTGATATCCCGCATATGTCGGGTTGACGAGCGTAGCGTCAAAGCCGTTGTTCGTAAAGATCGTAGGCATCAGCTTGAGCGCTTCGTCATGCTTTTCGGAAAGGAGCTTGTCAGTTCTCTTGTTCATCTCCTCAGGTGAATATTCATAGCCTCCGAGGAGCCCGGGGACTGCAGAGTTCGTATGTCCTCCGAGCGATACCGTGTTGTGGTAGTAGACAAAGCCGTCGTACCTCTTCTTGAGGTCTTTTCGCTCGTTGAAAATATAAGGAAGCATCGGTCCTACGGCTCTGTCGCACATGATGACTATTACGTTCTTGCCGTTCTTTGAGAGCGTGAACTCGGCCTTGGACGTCTTGGAGCTTGCAGTCAGCTGGTAGCCGGCGTTGACCTTGCCGATATACGTAAGACCCATTACCGTAAAGCCCAGCACGGCCGAGAAACAGATGACCGGCGCGGCGTATTTGCCGAAACGCGCGAGAAGGAAGCAGACTGCGCATCCTCCCAACGTCACGGCGAGGCTCAAAAGGATCGCCTTGACCGTAAATTCATAGCTTGTCTTGTATTTGAGGAAGTTCGAGATATCACCGAAATCGTTGCTGAACAGCTTGGAATTCAGGATGCACGAAGCAGCGAGCATGAACATGATGTAAGACATGATCTTTCTGCCCTTGACCGAAGCCAGTGCATAGAAGATCAAAGGCCAGACAAAGAACAATCCCAGGCCCTTCGCAGTCGAATCCAATATATCGGTCATCGGGTTTGCGAGCGTGTAGAGATTGACGAATTCTTCAGCAGCGGACGCGACCGTCAGGATCGGGATGTAGAAACCTACGTAGACAGCGCATGTAAGGCATGAGAAGAAGAATACGACCTTGTATCTGGACTCAAGCTTAGCCTTAGGCAAAGCGGGCTTTTCTTCCTTCGCGGCAGCTTCTCTCCTGCCCGCGAGAATGTACTTGTTCGTGATGTTCTTGCAAAGCGAGAAAACGTTGTTGCAGATCCAGTAAAGAACGAGACCTGACGGCGACTGGTACAAAAGAACGAGGAATACCGCGGCAAGACCGTACATCTGTATCTTGGTCTTGAGCGGGAAGCCCTTTGCGTAGATATAGCTGGAGGCGATGTTGATCGCCGTCATTATGATAGGCAGGATGTTGATAGAGAACGAGCCCAAAGGAATGAGTCCGTCAGGCAGCGAGAGGTTTGCGATCGGGCCTAACTTGATGCCTTCAAGGTACTTGTTGCCTGACAGCATGTTGTATGCCGCCATGAAGAACGGAACCTGCAGGAGTATTGAAACAGAGCTCTTGAGCACGTTGAGCGGGCTGTAATTGTTCTGCCTGTAGCAGGTCTGCAAAAGCATGAATCTCTCGTCGCCTGTGAAGGTCTGCTTGATGTGCCTGACCATCGGAGCGATGAGGTTCTCCTTGTCCTTCGCCTCTTCCTGGACCTTGTCCGCGCGGTTGTACAGAGGCAGGACGATGATGTTGACCACAAGGCTCAGTACGACTATGGACAGTACCGTGTTATTCGATGTTTTCGCGATGATCGAGAAGATCGTCTGAAGAAGGAACTCGATCGGATAGAGAGCCAGCAGATACAGGATATTCAGGATGCTCATGATACACCCTCCGCTGCCGCAGGCTTCTTGCCGGAATTCTTCTCGGGTTTCTTCTTGGAATGTTTCTTGTTGGTCTCTTTGACCACGGTCTCCTTAGCCTCGAGCTGCGCGAGCTTCGCGATCAGATACTCGGCCGTAAGACTTGCGCTCTCGCCGATGTGGCACCATGTCTCATCGCGGGCTTCCTTGAGCTTGGAGCCTTCGGATGTCTCTTTGATGCTGCTGTCGATGAGTTCTTTGACCTGGTCGATGTTGTCGCCGTTGAGCTCTGTTCCTATCTTGCGGATAGTGCTGAGCATCCAGGTCTCGCCTTCAAGACACCATGCGTCGTAAGGGTCCTTCTTGAACTGCGCGTTGGTGTAGATGACCGGCTTGTTGAATATGAATGCAAAATCGTACATGATGCCCGAATAGTCGGAGATCATGATGTCGGATCTTGCGAGCACGTCGAAATTGTTGTTGTCCCTGTTCCAGTGGAACTTATCGTTCTCGGGATACTTGGCCATCAGGCTGTCGATCGTCTGCTTGTCGGCTGTAAAAGACTGCGGGTGAGGACGGATGATGATGTCGTAGCCTGTCTCGATCAGCTTGTCGATAAGCGTGGAACCGTATTTGACCAAAAGGCTGCTCGCGCCCCATGAAGGCGAGAGCAGTACCGTTGTGGTATCGGATTTCTTTTTCTCGTAGTTTTTCGCATGCTCGAGCATCGTGTCGAGGTAAGGTATTCCGACCATCTTGATCTCTTTGGCGGGAAGGTTCCTCTGCCTCTCGAGCTCTCTGACCTGCTTCTCCTGGAACTCGCCGGACAGTAAGAGCGCATCGTAGTAATCAAGGCCGTAAAGTCTGTACAAAGATACGTCTCCGCAGGCGTGGAGCACGTGAACGTAGTAATCGACCGTCTTTGAGCGCTTCCACTGGAAAACGTCAAGGCTCGGTGTAGTCGACAGAACGATGCCCGCGTTGAGCATGTTCATCTTGGCAAATGCCTTGTTGCCCTCGCCTATGAACTCGCATTTGATGTTCTCGAATTTGCACTTGAGAGCCGGGTCGTCAGGCGACGCCGTCATGTATACCGCCTTCTGGCCGCGCTTCTCGAGTTCCTCGCAGATCGGCCTGAAAGTGGACCAGTATCTCTTGTTGTCAGAGAAAATGACTATCGGGATCTTCTTGGCGTTCCTCTCGTTCTGGTTCTTGATTCCCGCCATGTTTTTCGCTTTGATGATGAGGATACGTATAACGTAGACAACAGCGCTTATCGCACTGATGACTATCGTGAACAACATGCTTCCCGTACCGGGGTCAATATATAAATTTATCATCCGTATCTCTCAAATGCCGTGAAATTAAGGCTTGCCTATTCTACACCCATAAAATAGAGCTTTCAAGCATTTTTATATATATAAATAAGGCAATTCTAGTGTCAGGCCCCGTTTTACGTTCAGATTGTTCGAAAACTGCATCTAAATCTGACCTTTTTCCGCTTTTATGGTGCGGTCATAACAGAACATGCCACGAAATATCCTCAATTATTGCCTATTCTGGCACTTTTAATGTAAATATGTTCGTGTTAAAGTTAGTGGTTGAGACCATAGGGGGATCAGATATTGATATGAAAAAACTTTTGCTTATAAAATTGGCGGCTATGTCCGTAGCAGTTTCGGTCACGATGGGACTCGCATCCTGCAACATGGGCGCTCAGAATGAATCCGTGCCCGGCGATACAAATGCCGTACAGACAACGAATACGCCCGGCGGCGAGAGCAATCCCGCAGGACAGACTTCCGAGACAGAGAAGTCTAACAAGCCTGACGTTGATCCTGCAAGCATCGAGTACAAGGCAGCGAAAACCATCAACGCCGAGACGACCGAGAAAAAGAAAACATATCAGAGCACTAATGCAGATGAGTGCGCGTTAATACTCAAAGGCAGCAAGAAGACCATCAATCTTACCAATCCCGTTATCAAGAAGAGCGGCGATTCAAGCAGCATTGATGTCAGCAACTACTTTGGCGTTAACGCCGCATGCCTCGCAATGAATGCCGCAAAGGCACAAATCGCAGGCGGCACGATCACCACCGAGGGCAAGGGCGTCAACGGTGCTTTCTCATACGGCGGCATGGGTGAACAGCAGGGTATGTCCGGTGACGGTACTGTACTTACTGTCAACGATTCGACCATAACCACCAACGGTGAGAATTCAACCGGCGTCATGACGGCAGCACACTCAACGACCAACATGACCAACGACACCGTTACAACAAACGGCAATTCTTCACCTGCTATTGGTTCGGAGAACGGCGGCGGAGTCGCAAAGATCACAGGCGGAACCTTCGTTACAAACGGCAAGGCATCTCCCGCGATCTTCACAACTGCAGACTTCCTTACCGACAAGGCAGCTCACTTCAACATCACCAAGGGCGCCAAATTCACGGCAAACAAGTCCCCGGCCGTTGTCGTTGAGGGCATGGGCTCCGTTAAGCTCGCAGGCAGCAGCATCACGGCTAATCACACCGATCTTTACGGCAAGGGCAAGTTCCTTTGCAGCATTCTGCTCTTCCAGTCCGTTCCGGGCAAAGACAGCAACAGCAATACGACATATTTCACGATGAATGACGGCAAGCTGATCAGCAAGCGCGGTCACGTCTTCCACGTCACGAATACAACCGGCGTCATCAGCTTGAGCGGCGTCACAATCACAAACGAAGAGAAGGAGAAGGTCATCCTTTCAGTCTCACCCGACGGCTGGAAAGGCGGCGACAACGTCGCGATCTTCAACGCTTCCAGAAGTAAGCTCAACGGCGATTTCCTCGTTGCTAAAAAGGGCAAGCTTACGATCAACTTCTCCAACGGAACCGAATATACCGGTACGATCAGAGGAAATGTCACCACCGCTGACGGCGAGAGCGTTTCAGACAAGCAGGGTATCGTTTACGTAAACCTCGGTGCCGACTGCACATGGACTCTCACGGCAGATACTTACGTAAATTCATTCTCAGGCGATCTCGAGAACGTTAAGCTTAACGGCCACCAGCTCTTTGTCGGTCAGGAACCTGCCAAGAACACTACGACACCCGAGCCCACCAAGGCTCCGTCACTCGTCAAGGTACCTAAGCCGACGAAAAAGCCCACAAAGAAGCCGACCAAAAAGCCTACCAAGAAACCCACAAAGAAGCCGACCAAAAAGCCTACTCCTAAGGTTGATAACAATAACAACGCTACTCCTTAATCTTCTTTAAGTTTCAATTAAAGTACGCACTGTATGCTGGTAACATGGCACAAGAGACTACACTGTACAGCGTCCTGAGGATACCCGAAAACGCGTCTTCCGATGAGATAAAGCAGGCATTCCGCCGGCTCGTAAAGCTTTGGCATCCCGACCTTCACCCGGACGATATGTCCGCGGAGAAGCGCATGCAGGAGATCAACGAGGCTTACACAGTACTCTCTGACCCCATCAAGAAGAAGAAATACGACGATACCCTCTCACAAAAGCGTGCCGTTCTCCGCGCAAAGCAGGAAGAACAGGCACTTAAAGAGGCACGCGCCAAAGCCGCAATGCAGGCTGCCAGGGCCGCTGCCGCTGCTCAGGCTGCCGCACAGGCAAACGCAAACGCCGTCAGAAACAGATCTTACGCCGATCCCGACCGTGCGCCCTACAGCGCAGGCACCTATAATGCAGAATCGTCTTACGTGGATTTCACCAAGCCTTCTTCGGCGGCGCCTTCAGGCAGCAATGCCCAGGGCTCGCCTTTTGTAGCAAACGATTACGGTTCAGACCAGTCTTCAGTTAAGGCAAAGCCCGTTTCACGTTCTTCTGCTGAGGAGGAACTCACTTCGGGCGGAAGACGCATGGAGAACTTTTCGATCGCGTTATGCGTGCTGTTCCCGATACTTATCCCTATCGTTTACAAGCATATAAAGGAATCCAACGAGATGTACCCGAACAGCCTGCACTACCAGGATGCCCTTCAGTCGATGAGGATCATAACGGTTTTTGCGCTGCCACTTTGGGCATTCATTGTTTTCATTGTCCTTAGGGGGATCATCGGCACTCACGTGTAACAATGTTACGCGTTAACCGTAGTAGTGTACCCTGCACTTGGGATTATTCTTCATCTGGACAAAATCGAGCATCAGCCTGCTGAACTTATTGTTCTCGGTAGTCTTCGGCTGCCACAGGACGCGCTTGATGCGGTCTTTGAACCTGAGCTTGGGCTCGCCCGGACCGTAGTTCGTCTCGATATTCATTTTGAGTGTTTCATATTGAGAGCCGTCAAAGATGTAGTAGACTTCGGCGACGGCGTTCTTGGCAAATTCGATCTCGACTGATCTTACCTTCAGCCCGAAAATAATGATCTCAGCGCCCTCCCTGTTCATGAACGTCATCGTGCCGTTGCCTTTTTTATTGATGTTCTCGGCAGGACCGTATCTGCCGATCTCTCTTTTGACCTCTGCATACTTCATTCCCTTGCGTGTGGCTCTTCCGACGGCCTTGACCATTTCCATGGCCTCATATCCGCTTGTGGTGCAGCTGTATTTGAGTTCGGTCGCAAAGCCTCTCCCCGAGCCGTTCATGCGGCCGAAGCTGACCGTAATGTAAGCTTTGCCGTCGCTCATGTTCCACTGCGAGCTGTAATCGCGGTTGACGTTGGGATTGCCGTATTCGCTTGCGAGCCTCTCGCGGATCTCGTACAGATGGTCGCCGCGTATGATGAACGCATAAGATGTCAGGTCTGCCCTCGGATCGAAATTCAGTACGACCGCGGAAGCGTTTCCAGACGCGAACTTGCCGAGATTGGCATCCGCCGAAATATCGTGATTGCCCTCTGCAATGTAGACTTCCGTGCCGTCGGCCGAAGTCTCTAACTTGTTTATGTCGAGCTTTCTTTTTCTTACGTCATCGGCGGTCATTCCCAAAGTGATGACAGGCGTCTTCTCGGGATCCGCGGTATTCTCAGCCTCTTTCGTGTTGATGTACTGCAGCATGGTATATTGGCGTCCGTCAGACGCGTTAGTCCTTAACGTCAGATATATTATGATCTGATCGTCTAATTCCCAGTAAGCAGCTTTGCCGCCTGCGAACTTCGGTCTGCCGTATTCCTCGCAAAGCGCCGCATGCATTGCGTCATACTGGTCATTTTCGAGCAGATAACTGAAAGCGTAAAGGCCGTCATCGTGGTCAGTGCTGAGCACCACGAACGAGTACTCGAACCCTCCGATCGTCGCCTTGCGCGAATATGTGAGGTTGACTGTATTCTTTTCGCTTATGGAATTTGAAATTTCTTCGCTCAACACGTCGGGATAATTCGTCTTGATCTGCGACGTGGAAATGCCCCATTTAAGCGACATGCAGCCGGTCGGAACAGAGTCTTCATCGTATTTGCCCGTGAAGGTCTCCGCGACCTCTCTGGTTGCTTTGGTCTCTGTGCTTTTCGGGGTAGTGGCAGCGGTAATGCTCTGTGAGATCTTCTGTTTTTTATTGATCGCCATCGCGACCACAACGGCAACTGAAATTCCAATGATCAGGACTGCTGAAATGAACAGCAGAAACCAACCCGCTTTCCTGTCAGGAACATCGGAAATATGGCTGTCATCGGATTTTGCAGTGAAACGTTTTTCCATGCAATCAGTATACTTCATTGATTATGTCATTTCCGAATCGGTAGTATGACAAATGAAGTAAACTGAGTGCTTTTAAGTACGTCCTACGAGCTCGGTTCCGCTGTCTCTTTCCATGAGGTCTTTGATGACGACACCGGGAACTTCCCCGTGATTTACGACCTTGTCCACGGATCTTACGATGGGCATTTCCACACCGTATTTGTCAGACATCTCAATGGCTGCGGGAATTGCGTTGATGCCTTCAACCACCATGCCTACAAGCTTAACCGCTTCTTCAGTCGGCAGGCCCTGTCCGAGCAGATATCCGCATCTGTTGTTTCTGCTGTGAATGCTCGTTGCGGTAACGATCAGATCGCCCATTCCCGCAAGGCCCGAAAATGTCTCGGGAAGACATCCTATCTTTGCGCCAAGCCTTGCGATCTCCGCAAGACCTCTTGTCATGATCGCAGCTTTAATGTTGTCTCCGTATCCGAGTCCGGAAGCGATTCCTACGGCAAGCGCGATTACGTTCTTAAGCGCTCCGCAGAGCTCAACGCCTCTGATGTCGGTGTTGGTATATACGCGCAGAACCTTGTTTGTAAAAGCTTTCTGGACAAACTCAGCAACAGACAGATCCTCATGAGCCGCAACAATCGTAGTGGGCATGTCGATAGCGACTTCTTCCGCGTGCGTAGGACCTGACAACGCAACGACCTTCGCCTGCGGGATCTCTGATGTTATGACCTCGCTCAATGTAAGGAATGTCTCAGCCTCAAGGCCCTTCGCGACATCAACTATGATCTGGTCGTTCTTAACGTAAGGCGCTGCACTCTTGGAAGTTGAACGCACATAAACGGAAGGAACCGCAAACAGGAGAATGTCCTTATCCGTGCAGGTTGCCTCTATATCTTTCGTGAAAACGATCGCATCGGGAATGACCATTCCGGGCAGGTTCTTCTGTCTCCTGGTCTTATCAAGTTCATCTATCTCCTCAGGCAGTGCCGACCATACCTCAACACTGTGGCCCGAATTGCACAGCAGTCTTGCCAGCGCAAGTCCCCATGTTCCCGCTCCTAATATACCGATTCTCATTTATGTTCCCTTTCTAGTGCCATCTTATTAACTTCGTTTTGTACATACAGGTCTATCGCCTTCTCAACACTGTTGTTAAGCGATTCGTTATTAAAAAACGATACTTCAACCGGTTTCTTGTGCAGTTCAGGCGATATGCGCATATTAAAGTTGCATTTTACTCTCGCGGAGATTGCTCGTCAAATTTACACTGTAAATTGTCCTGAAGTTTCAGTACTTTAATCTTCCCTCAGCCACGGCCTTCAGATGTTCGCCGTAAGGTGAGTTTCCGTATGCTTTCGCGCTCTCCATCAGCTGATCTCTGTTTATAAATCCGTTAATGTATGCGATTTCTTCGGGTGCTGAGATAACGACACCCTGTCTGCTCTGTATCGTTTCTACGAAGTTCGCCGCCTGCAAAAGCGAATCCACGGTTCCTGCATCAAGCCACGCAAAGCCGCGACCCAGAAGTTTTACATCCAGCAATCCTTCGTCCAGATACATCTCATTAAGAGCCGTGATCTCGAGTTCGCCGCGTGCGGAAGGAGTCAATGTATTGGCCTTTGCACTGACTCCCGCAGGATAGAAATATATGCCCGTGACAGCGTAATTGCTCTTCGGTGCTTTTGGTTTTTCTTCAATACTCAAAGCCTTGCCGTCAGAATCAAATTCAACAACGCCGAACCTCTCCGGATCGGGTACATAATAACCGAATACCGTTGCCCTGCCGTCTTCTTCAGCAGCCTTTACGGCGCCTTTCAGAAGCGTCGTAAATCCGTTTCCGTAGAAAATGTTGTCGCCTAATACCATTGCTCCCGCTTCGCCTGCCAGGAATTCTTCGCCTAAGATAAACGCCTGCGCAAGTCCGTCGGGAGACGGCTGGACCTTATAAGACAATGAGATTCCGAACTGCGATCCGTCGCCCAACAACGCTTCGAAACGCGGAGTATCTTCGGGCGTGGAGATTATCAGAATGTCTCTGATCCCTGCCAGCATCAGCGTTGACAGCGGATAGTAGATCATCGGTTTGTCGTAAACCGGAAGAAGCTGCTTGGATGTAACCTTTGTGAGCGGATAGAGCCTTGTACCTGAACCGCCTGCCAGAACTATTCCCTTCATTTAGCCTTCCTCCTTATAACCACTTGGCAGCCCACGAGAAATCCTGGGATGCAAATGATTCATGCTTCTCATCTTTTTCGCTCGTCTTGTAGCCACAATCAAGCTTGGGCCACCCGATCGCCAGGCCTGGATCGTTCCACGGAATGCCGCCTTCAGATGAAGGATCGTAAACATCCGTGCACTTATAAACGAACTCTGCCGAATCAGACAGGACCAGAAAACCATGCGCGAAGCCCTCTGGGATATAGAACATATTCTTTTTCTCAGAGCTTAAATTCACTCCAACCCATTGTCCGAACGTGTCTGAACCGGGCCTGACATCAACTGCGATGTCAAATACTTCGCCTTTAGTCACGCGGACAAGCTTGCCCTGCGTATGTTCCTTTTGAAAATGCAGACCGCGGAGAACCCCTTTGGTGCTTGAGCTCTCGTTGTCCTGAACGAATTCTTTGCCGATGCCGGCAGCAGCAAAATCACTTTTCTTAAAAGTCTCCATGAAGTATCCGCGGCTGTCGCCAAACACCTGTGGCTGAATGATCACAACACCCGGAAGTTTTGTCTTTTCAAACGTAAAAGCCATTACAATCCCGCCTCCGCTAAATATCTTCTCACTGCGTCTTTCCAGTCAGGCAAAGGTGCAAAACCAGCTGATACAAGTTTAGTCTTATCAAGCCTTGAATTCCTTGGTCTTGCTGCCTTTGAAGCTCCGTACTCTTCCGTGGTGACCGGAATCACTTTTGTCGTCAGACCATACTGCTTATAGATCTCAACACAGAAATCATACCAGGAAATATATCCGCCTTCATTCGTAGCGTGATAGTATCCGTATTTGTCCGTGGTGATCATGTCGACAAGGAGCCTTGCGAGATCTGACGTATATGTCGGCGTGCCGATCTGGTCGTTAACGACGCGCACCGAATCATGCGTCTTGCCTACGTTTATCATGGTCTTGATGAAGTTATTTCCGTTGAGCCCGAAAACCCATGCAATGCGGACAATGAAGAACTTTTCGAGAAGTGAGCTCACTGCCAGTTCCCCGTCAAGCTTGCTCTGCCCGTAAACATTCAGCGGAGCGTAGCACTTGTCATCAGGCTCCCAGGGTCTTACGCCCTGCCCGTCGAAAACATAATCCGTGGAGATATACATCATTTTCGCATCCACAACCTTAGCTGCTTCTGCGATGTTTTGCGTTCCGAGGTGATTTATCAAATCAACCTTCGCCTTGTTCTCATCGTCTTCAGCGGCATCAACGGCTGTCCATGCGGCACAGTGTATAACCGCGTCAGGCCTTGCTTCTTCTATGGCAGAAATGACGGCTTCCCTGTCAGTAATATCAAGCTGCACATAAGGCGCTTCAGTAACGCTGCTGCCGTCTGCGACACCTGAATAGATAAGCTGCATATCAGACCCGATAACCTCGTGCCCTCCGGCGATGGCGCAATTTACGACATCATGCCCAAGCTGTCCATTAACACCAGTAACGAATAGTCTCATTATCGGTTACCGTACATCTTCTCGTAGTAGTTTTGGTATTCGCCGGAAGTAACGCCGTTCATCCACTCCCCGTTTTCCAAATACCAGTCGATGGTCTTCATGATACCCTCTTCAAATGACGTCTCCGGATACCATCCGAGGTCAGACTTTATCTTGGAAGGATCGATCCCGTAGCGTCTGTCATGTCCAAGGCGGTCTTCAACGTGTCTGATCAGATTCTCGTTGATATCAGGATCGTTAAGCTTCTCGGAAAGACGGGCAATAACAGTCTTCACAATGGAGATATTGGTCTTCTCGTTATGGCCTCCGATGTTATAGATCTCACCGTTCCTGCCGCCTGCTGCGACCATATCAATGGCCTTGCAGTGATCCTCAACATAAAGCCAGTCGCGGATCTGCATTCCGTCGCCATAGACGGGAAGCCCTTTGTGATTAACAGCATTGTTTATCATGAGCGGTATAAGCTTCTCAGGGAACTGATACGGCCCGTAATTATTGCTGCAGCGCGTAATGTTTACAGGCATTTTGTAGGTATCGTAGAAAGCCTTCACAAAATGATCTGCCGAAGCTTTGGAAGAGCTGTAAGGCGAATGCGGATTAACAGCCGTATCCTCTGTGAAGTATCCGTCAGGACCCAATGCGCCATACACTTCATCGGTACTGATCTGAATGAACTTCTTTCCGCTCATCCATGTTTTCTGCGCGTCATCGTACCATGCGTCTTTTGCGCACTGGAGCAGGTTCACCGTACCCATGACATTGGTCGTTACGAAGTCTTCGCAATCTGCAATGGAACGGTCAACATGAGATTCGGCCGCAAAGTTGATTATACAGTCGGGATCATGATCGGCAATGAGCTTTGCGACAAGTGCTTTATCACAGATATTCCCGTGCACGAAAACATGCCTCGGATCACCTTCCAGAGCTTTAAGATTTTCCGGATTTCCGGCATATGTCAGCGCATCCAGATTGACAATACGGATATCGTCATGCCTGGACAGCATGTAATGAACGAAATTACTTCCGATAAAGCCCGCACAGCCTGTTGTTAAGTATGTAATCATCCGGATGATCGCCTTTCCTTATGTGAAGCCCTGATATTAATCTCTTCTGAAAAGATCTCTGGTATAAACTTTTTCCTTTACATCATCCAAGCAAGGATCATATCTGTTTGCCAGAATTACCTGACTTTCCTTTTTGAATTCAGCAAGGTCATTTACTACCTTGCTGCCAAAGAAATCCGTTCCGTTTTCCAAGGTCGGCTCATAAATGATCAGTGCTGCTCCTTTAGCCTTGATACGCTTCATTACGCCCTGGATGCTGCTCTGACGGAAGTTATCGCTGTTTGATTTCATTGTAAGACGATAAACGCCGACGGTAACCGGTTTCTCTTCTGAAGCAGCGCATTCATAACCCGCTTTCCTGAGAACCTGGTTGGCAACGAAGTCTTTCCTGGTCCTGTTGCTCTCAACTATCGCCTCGATCAGGTTTTCCGGCACATCAGCGAAGTTGGCCAGAAGCTGTTTGGTATCTTTAGGAAGACAATATCCGCCATAACCGAAGGACGGGTTGTTGTAATGATCACCGATCCTCGGGTCAAGACAAACGCCGTCTATGATGTTTTTCGTCGACAGGTTATTCATCTCGGCATACGTATCCAATTCGTTGAAAAAGGACACGCGAAGCGCAAGATAAGTATTGGCGAAAAGCTTTACAGCTTCAGCTTCCGTAAATCCCATGTATCTTATCGGAACGTCCTCTTTCAAAGAACCTTCCGCCAGCATGTTTGCAAATGTTTCTGCAATCTCTCTGCTGCTATCGTCGCAACCGATGATGATCCTGGAAGGATAAAGATTATCGTACAATGCTTTTGATTCCCTTAAGAACTCAGGGCTGAAGATTATCTTATCCGTGTTGTATTTGGCCCTTACCTTTTCCGTATACCCTACCGGGATCGTGGACTTGATGACCATATAGACATCCGGATTAACTTTCATTGTCTGTTCGATGGCGTCTTCAACAGCACTTGTATCAAAAGTATTCAGCTCACTGTCGTAATTCGTCGGCGTCGCGATGACTACGAGTTCAGCGGAAGCATAAGCGGCCGCTTTATCAGTCGTCGTATGCAGGTTTAATTGTCTTTTGCCGTTCCTGACTTCCTCGAAAAAGCTCTCGATCTCTTCGTCCTGAATAGGACTAATGAACTTGTTCAGTTTTTCCGCTTTAGCTTCAGTCGTAGTGATAGCCGTAACCTCATGGCGCTGCGCCAGCAGTACCGCAAGGCTCAAGCCGACATAACCTACTCCTGCAACTGTGATCTTCATACTTCCATACTCCCTGAGTCTTATTCCAAATATTACGATTTATGTGCCTTCTTTTGCAACAATTTCAGAGTATCATTAACAATTCTGTATTTGCGGTTAAGAACAAAAACAAAAGCTGCGATCATACAAAGAGTAAATATCCACCTTATGATAAGACTGTCGATATAGAAGATATTTACAAACGCGATCACTGAGACGGAGGTTGTCATAACGAACAGATAAGGCATTTCCACAATGTCGAATTTCACCACTTTGTGAGAGATTATCAGGTGGAATATCAGATAGCACACATATGAAAACAGCGTTGTATATGCGGCAGCAATAAATCCGTATCTGCTGATGAAAATATAGTTTCCCGCGATGTTTAATGCCGTTGCGAAAATGGTGCCGATCATTACGAAATTCGTTTTCTTTTTGTAGTACTCGGCAGGGATAATTACGTTGTATATGAATATGATAAACGCATCCATTATCATCGGAACGGTAACGAATCTTGCATCAATATATTCCAGACCGCCCAATATAAGAACCAGTTCCGGCGACAATGCCATCAGCCCGATGCACATTACAGCGAAAACGCCGATCATCTGCTTTGCACGAAGCTGGATTTCAGAAGTGTTCTTTTTCTCTATTTCCTCGTAGAACCATGTCTGCCAGGTGTTGGCAATGGAATCTATGATTATGGTAAGTATCAATCTGATATTGCCTGCAAGACTGTATATTCCGGCAGCGGCACTGTTGATCATGTTTCTTATCATGATCCTGTCGAATTGCAGAAGCAGAACCTGCGCTACTCCGTGAGGAACTATCGGCAAACTGTACTTTAACGCAAAACGCCAATACCCTTTGTTTACAGACGGTCTCTCTTTTCGATAGAAGATAACAAGTATTGCCATGGCAACAAATACGGCTGCAGCCGTTACTCCGACGATCCTTCCGAAATCTTTTGCACTGTTGAAGACCGTCAGGATCAATAAAAGTGAAAGCGAGATATTTCCAATTGAATTCGCAAAAGAGATGACTAGATATTTCTTGTAAGAATAGTCCAATGCAACTCTGACATTAAACAGTGCAATGATCGCGCCGGCCAACGAATAGATTACAAGGATATAAATATATCTCACCGGCAGGTTCAGTATGTCTGATACCACATTGCCGAATAACAAAGTAATCAAGAGAAGGATGGCCGCGTTAGCAAAAATGATCAGCGTGATCGATGAAGTGTATTTATCTATCTGGTTTTTAAATTCGATATTCGCGCTTCTTATGCTGATATATACGGCCAAGCTGATTACTACAACAAGAATCGTCTCATATGAGACAAAGACATTGTAAACGCCGAATTCTTCGGTGGATAACAATCTGGCAAACAAAGGCAGCGTTAAGAAATTGATACCTTTGATCAGTATATTGCCGATAATATAGCCTAAACCGGCTGTTATCGCTTTTGAGTTGTTATTATTCTCGCTCACTTTATGGTCTCTTGGTAATAATCTTCAACCGGCTTGCGGACACTGTTTGGAAACCTGACTGTTTCCTTGTAGTATCCGGCACTTATAACTGTAACGATCTCATATGATTCCGGAATACCCAGCTGCGCTTTTACGGTATCGGTGTATTCGAAATCCACGGGCCACTGATATATGCAGTTTCCTACGTTGTTTGATGTCAAAGCCAACGAAAGATACGAAGCGAATATGCCTCCGTTCAAATACCACTGATATGCTTCGAAGTAATCAAATGCAGTCTTGTCAGCACAAATGAATAAGTAAGTGGCATTGTCATCCTTTGTTCCGTAATTGCCCGGTATATATTCGGCAAATTGCCTATTCTTGGAAGGGTCCAGCGTAAAGAAAACTTTGGCCATTTGTCGGTTGCATGCAGAAGGGGCAAATCTTGCAGTATCGATTGCTTTAACGATATCGTCTTTTGAAAGGCGAATATCGCTATATTCCCTTATTGAATGGCGTTTATTGCAAAGATCTGCGAATGCATCAGGATCACAATAAAGAACATCCTTTTCCACATTTCTGATACCGGCATCAAGAACGGTCCCATCAATACCAAACTGATCAAGCTCTGAAAGGAAGCCGGTATCAAGACCGTTGGTTTCCCTGTGTGTACGGTATCTCTTTAATATGCTTACGGCCAGTTTGTACTCAAACAGATCCTTGCCTGTTGAATTGCCGTCTTTAACGGTCTGCAATAAGCGCAACAAATCTTCCGCCTTGCCTTTACCGAAGTCAGGACGCGAATCGCATATCGATAAACCCTTCTCAAGGCTATGCGCCAAAAGAAGCAGTCTCCATCTGATCTTTATGTCAGTTTCAGAGTCAAAACCTGTGTATTTAACATTGTGTTTCAGCTCTTTGTTCATTATCGACTTCATGCGGAAATAATGTCTGACCCGCTTTAGAAACATCTTCATACGATGTCCTCCATAACACTGATCAGATCGGCAACGAATTCATCGTGCTGTTTTCCGATCAACTCCATCCCTTTGTGGGATTCCTCTCTGATAAGCCTATACTGCTTGATGTAGTCTATTGTCTTGTCTACTGCTTCTTCCGTATTCATCTTCGTCCCGTCGATCAAATACTTATAACCAAGATCGTCGTAAACACCTGCGAACTTTCTCGAATATGCAAAAGGAATGCTGCAGATGCCCGCCGAATAAGCACCTATGGACGCATGCATTCTGGATGCAACTAATATGTCCATGGCAGCTATGTAATTTTTCACATCCACCGCAGTCTTAAAGTCTGATCTGTATATGCAGTCCGGATGGGCTTTTTGAATGGCCTTGGCAGGAGCGCAGTCATTATCGTAATAATCGTTTCCTTCTCTTTCATCACATATGACGTGCGGGATAAGATACACAGAATAATCTTTATTGTTTTCGAGCCGGGTGACAAGTCTTTCGCAGTACTCCTTATAGTCAACGGTTAAGGATATCTTATTGTTTTTCATATCCTTCTGTGTCCACAAAAGACCTGATATGTTAATGCCTACCCTGACCGTTTCTGAAGCGGTCTGCACCTTCTCATACGGAAGCGAAAATGCCAGATCGGAAGTGTTGAATATCTCCTCAGGGGCTATGCCCATTTCGTTGATAAGATAATCTTTGGATCTGCTGTCGCGGGTATAGATCTTATGTGATCTCTTGATTATTTTCTTTGCCCATGCCTTTGCTAATCTTCCGTTAAAGGGCCCGTAAGTCTGCGGCATGAGTATTAACGGGGTTTTCGACTTAATGACACGGCTCTTCAAATACGTGGTCTTAAAAAGCCACTTCGTTCCGTAAATGTCCGAGAAGCTGTCGCCGTGAGTTATATCCAATACAACATCACACTGCTTCAAGTTCTTCTTAAACTCTTTCCAGAAAGACGGCTTCTTGAATTCGATCTTTACGTTTTTGCAGGTAAAACCGGGATACAACACAGGAATCTCGCCAAGCGAGTCATGGATATTGAAGACTATTACCGTACAGTTCCTGTCTGCTTTCTCAAGGATCGGAAATAGCGAATACGTAAGGGCTTCGCATCCCTTGTTAGAAGATTCAAATTCAAAACCCAACAATCCGATAACCATATTTATCCGAACAAAGTGAATCTTATAGTCTTTTTCTTTGCGACATTCGAACAGTCAACATTATCCTTGTTTGCATCAGTTACCATGACAAAGCGTTTCCTGTATAACAACCAGATAAGAACGACCTGCCATATGATCTGGTAGTCGTAAATTCTGTTATCGAAAGACCCGAACATCCATAACGGTACCAGGAAGAAATAGATAAGCAGCGAGTAAATATCCTGTTTCCTTTTTAATCTGTTTGACAACATTCCCGCAATGTAAAACGTTATCGCTATGGGAATAAAGGCAAACATGCCGAAATCATAATGGAAATCCCAGAACACCGTGGTAACGGCAGCAGCTCTGCATCTGACCTCATTAGCTCTTGAGCTTTCTCCGCCATCGAGACCCAAAATATTATCGAATTGCAAAACACCGAAATAGAGACATCTGAAGGTATTGAGGCCAATGTAATTGTTCTTGGTATCAACACACTGCATGTTATATGCAAGGTTGTCATAAGACAAAGCAAAGTAACCGTAATAGTAAGGCAGGAACTCTGTTGTGGTCTCGGGTCCGCTGTAACCGATACCGTTGGAATAGACCAGGTTATAACGGCCGTTTGAATTCATTCTGTCGTTACCGACCTTTATACTTCGGCTTGCTACGATAAAAATGATCACGGCAGCCAATATGATTATCGGGAGTCTTCTCTTCTTTTTCCTTCTGACCGTTGAACCTGCGACCACTTTTCTTTCTTTGCTCAACAGGTAGAACAGCAAGAGAGAGCCGACCTGAACAAACGAGATAAATGCGTCTATTCTTGATGCTTTAGTAACTACATTGATGATGATGGCAACAACGGCATAGGCGACATATCTGATCTTGTGCGTGGAAAGGAACTCGATAACGTCGCCCATTGCAACGACATATGAAGCAGTCGTTATGAAGTAAATGAACGGCATTCTTCCGGTATGCACATCGATTCCGTGCGCACTCGGGAAAAAGTATCTAGAAAGATAGTAGTTCTCGATAAATACACATGCAATGTAGATAACGTTATAAACCTCTATCGGGATCACTCTGCTCTTTCTATAGAACTCAACGTTCTTGATCTGGCTGATATTGCCCTGAGGAATAATTGCCGAGATAAAACATATGATATTCAGACTGATGAACATCAGATAGAACTCCAAGGATCTGTCCGCCACATGATAAGGAGACCAATCCAAAAAAGACATGAAAAGCGGAATATAGATGCCCACGATCGTATAGGAGTAGATCGAAAAGTAATTCTTCTCCTTAAAGATCTTATAAAGCATCGCGGCAATTGATGCTAAAGCTGTCAGCCAGAACAACGCTATCATCTGATTTCTTCCAATTCCCCGGTCTCTTGAAGGGCAGTATGTATTGCCTCCAAATACCCGTATTTGTTGTGTTCATCCGGTTCGAGATATCCGCCTTCAGCCCACTCGTTCCATGAGAACACAAATATCATGTCTTTATGGTATTCCTCTTTTGCTTTGATTATCTGGTTCTTAAAGTACTTTTCAAACTTCGCGGGATCCGCACCGTCTACCACAAAACCTTTTTCACCGCGTCTGGGCGTGTTATCCCAATCAACAAATGCACCGGGTACGCATTTCTCATTGCGGGGCTGCATATCGTTGATATATCTCCATATCTCATCGTAGTCGTAGTGCCTGAGCTTGGTCTTTGCCTTTTCTCTGAGATTGATACCAAGCTTGTTCTCGCAGAAGTCCAGGATCGATTTCTTTAACTTCTGGAAAGCCTTATTCTTTCCCATTCCCATGAAGACCTGAGCACAGTTCGGATGATACTCGATCGCATAATCGAAATGGCTCTCATCACATTTCGGAGACACCGTAAATCCTGCATGCTGATATGCAAAAGCAATCCCGTCAAAACCGTTGGCCCTGGCCAGACCGTCCCAATACTCAAGCATTTCATTTAAGCAGTCGATCAGTTCGGGTCTGTACAGAACAAACAGCGGTTTGTTGCCGGTTTTGATGTATCTGGGATCATTGAAATAGGGCAAGAGATAATCAAAGTGCTCACGCCACTCTTTTTGAGACCCGTACCTTTGATGTATCAGTACTTTCGCCTCTTTTCCACTCCAGGCATTCGTCCAGTGCTCATTAGCCCAACAGATACAATAGCGGGTCTTAAGTGATTTGTTCTGCAGATATTTCTCAACGGGCTTCTCCAGAAGCAGTTTGCCGTCAAACCAATAATGATAGAAACAGAAGCCGTATACTCCGTATTTCCGGGCGAGATCATCCTGCCACCTCTGAACGTCCTCATCCAGAAGATTATAGTAGTTGTTATTTAACGGAACTCTCGGCTGGTTGTGTCCGTCAAATAACACACGGGCCTTTTTGACATTGACCCATTCTGTAAAACCTTCTCCCCACCATTCGTCGTTTTCGGGAATGGCATGAAATTGAGGAAGATAAAAGGCTATGACTTTCATTCTATTGGCTCCTGCACCATCTGTATCTCTTCGAATAATCAATCAGCGTAAATGAACTTTTGAAATTCACTGACGAAATTGTCATCTTCGCTCTTAACTTTATCCCACAGCTTTCCGTATTGAGGCTTGATCTCTGAAGACCTGATCTTCTGATACCAATCCGCCAACTGATCAGCGAAATCTTTAGATTCGCTGAAAGTAAAACTCATATCGTATTCATCGGTTAATTCCTGCATAAAGGTGTTTTCCGTAACCAGAAGCGGCAAATGAAACAAAAGGCTGTAATACAGTTTGTTTGATAATGCGGTCCTGAGATTCACAGAATTGTTTCCGTAGTTGTTATTGATTATGTCGGTCTGCTCATAGTAATGAAGCGTTTCTTTGGGCGGAAAGTAACTTACAAAGTCAGTATTGTTAATGCCTTTTTCTTTGCAGTATTTCTCCAATACTTCAGATCCTTTCCCGTAAAACTGCAGCTTGAATCTTTTGTCATTTCCCAGCAGACTGATAAGCTTTTTGTCCTGCTCGTAATACCTGACATTACCTATAAAGCTTATCCTTATCTGATCAGCTGCAACGGGCTTGTACTCTGCGCTTATCCTTTCAAAATCATTATCGATATTGTGGACATAAAGATAATCATGTTCAGGAAGAAAACTCGTATATCTGTATGAAGAGATCGCCGTGCGATAAGATGCTTCTATGCTCTTTTTCTCTCCTGCATAGAACGGCGGAAACCACTCGTACTGATCATCTCTGATATCGATCCACATCTTGTTCTCATAATTCTTGGCAAGAAAGGACGAACAGAAAGATACGGCGCATCCGTGAGTTCCCAGAAAAACCAGTTTGTCGTATTTGTTTTCTTTGACTGCCCTTTTAACGAAAGACGAAAATGCCATAAACTTATAGACTTTAAACGGGTTCTTGTTATTGCTGACGTCTCTCATGTTAAAAGACACAATGTTTGCTTTTGTATCTTCTTTAATGTTCTCCCTGTTCCAATAAACAAGATCGAAAGAGATGCCTTTTTCAGAAAGCATCTTCTCATAGCGGTAATAGTATGGCGCCCAATGTATGTTGCTGCCTAAAACTATAGCGACCTTGTTTCCCATATAGTTGCTTAACCTTTGCATTCCTTTAAATATGCTTTTCGGCCGGCTTTGCTTCCAAGATATCTTGCGCAGCAATCAAAACCGAAATGTACGAATGATATAAGATGGCATCCCTTGAGCAGTTTCCCTGAAACATGCTTTACGAGTTTCTTTCCTTCATTTTCCTGAGAGACATTGCATAACAGCTCTTTATGCTTTTCAATCTCATATCCCTGAACGTAATTCCTTCGATACTGCTCTTTTAACGAGAAGTTGTGCGAGTGATACACGAGCGCATCCGCAGTATACGAAATACCGTATCCTGCATTGATCGCTTTGGCGGCAAATAACATGTCTTCATTGGTCTTTATCGGAAACTCGAATCCGCCGAGTTCAAGATATGTGCTTTTTCTGTACGCAGCACACACATCAGAACTGAAGAAGGTCTTAATTCCCATGTTGGGAATGTCCGCTTTTGTTCTGATATACCCTTTTTCAGGATAATTGAATTCACGGATCAAACGCTCCATTCTGCTTGCATTCTGTTTTGCGATCTGACGTCCGGTGCTTATGGCTATACTGTCATCAGAAAACGGTGCAACCAGGTTACCAATCATATCTTCATTTGCCGGAATCGCATCCTGGGTAAGAAACACGACTATGTCTCCCGTTGATTCTCTTAAAGCCGAATCCCTTGTTTTTCCGTGATCAAATTCAGATCTTTTAATCTGTATCAGCTTGATTTCCTTATATTCCCTGCAAATAGCGACAGTATTGTCATCAGACTCCGAATCGATAACGATCAGTTCATCGATATTTGTCTTTTGTTCTTTGAGTTTATTCAATAACAGCGGCAATTCGAATTCTGCATTTAGTGTTGGAACTATGACTGAGATCTTTGTATTCACGATATCATCCCGCTTCTTAACAGAATTATGCGGCACCTTCCCGCTTCATTACTGCAACCATAGTCCTTAATATGCAAAGAGCATCAAGATATAACGAGCAGTGTTTAACGTAATAGTATTCAAGTTCAAGTCGCTCATCGTAATTGATGTTGGATCTTCCGTTGCAAGCCCACCATCCTGTAATTCCCGGCTTAACCTTCTGATAAAGCATAAGACCTCCGAACTTATCCAATTCTCCGGAGATCAAGGGTCTGGGGCCGACAATACTCATATCACCAAGCAGCACGTTAATCAGCTGCGGAAGTTCATCAATGGAAGTTTTCCGTAAGAACTTGCCAACCTTAGTTATTCTAGGATCATTCTCAAATTTCTGGCTCTCGTTCCATTCCTTGCGGTAATGCTCTTCTTTCAGCATTTCTTCCAAGGTGACGTCAGCATTCGGGATCATGGAACGGAACTTAAATATCTCAATCTGCTTTCCATTCAATCCGACACGCTTTTGCTTGTATATGATCCCTGCCGTATCTCCTGAGATCAGGTAAGCGATCTTTACAAACAGTGATACCGGAATCAGCAGTATAAGGCCAATCAGACCGCAAATAATATCGAATAATCTCTTGAATGACAGATAAGCCTGCTGATGAGCCGAGAAAGAGAACGTTTCCAGACTCAACACTTTGTTGACTCCGATATGAGCAACACCCTGTTGTTCCGTCTGAATTCCAAGCAAAGATTCAACAGCCAGATCAATAACAACTCCGTTCTTTATCAGTTCCTGGTAAATATCTTTATCTATTTCCTCAGGAGGAACACAGACCATTACTTCATCAATGTTGTTCGTCAGAACGAACTTCACGATCTCATTCTTTATAACCGGAACATCTATACTCTCTTTATGAGCTTTGTAGTTTATCGAAGAAACACTGTCCGTTCCGTCAGGAAGCAGATAGATGCCCCTGATGTCATAAAGCGGCATGTCAGTTGAATAGATACTGTGAACGTCACTTTCAGCGTTTTCCTTCTTGCATATCAGGAAAAGTGTCGTTCTGTCGATATTGTGAATCCTGAGTTTTCCTGAAAGCTGGAGCTTCTTCCACAAATACTTAACAGCAACGGAGATGATGTAATGGAAGAAAAACAGCATGATCATTACACCACGGGAATAATCCGCACCTAATTTGAAAACATAGAAAAACAGAACCGCAAATGCAGCGTTTGTCATCTCAACGAGAAGCGATTGACCGAGGTCCTTGTAATAACGTCTTTGGAATATTCCGCTGTACGGGTTGACAATCAGATTGATCAGAACATTTTGCAATCCCAGAAAAACGATCAGACGCTTCCACTCTGTGGTCATTTCAAGTGAATTGAACCTCAGGTAAAAAGCCAGAAGGAACGATATTATCAGCGTTCCCAAATCAAGCAGGATAAAATCCAAATGCCTTGCAAAGTTCTTTGTCTCTTTTGTACGCATATCGGTTTATCCTCTTTCACGTCTGATAATCATACACATATCAGAATCCGAAATCCGAAAACTCATCTTCGGGAATTGCTGCTTCATCGGTTTTATTTTCAGTCATTGCGGCATTGAAGATCTCTTCATTGCGCTTAAGTATCTTTATCAGCTGTCTCTCATATCCGTCACTGATTATCTGTTCAATAGCAGGCTGGAGATTCGGAACACGGCTTTGAAGGTTATGCGCATCCGTTCCGATCGCCTGCATTGTTCCTTCTTTGAGGAGCTGAACGGAAAGCTTTCTGGTATTGCCGTGACGCAGGAACGTTCCGCTGTTTACCTGTACGATTACTCCAAGGTTTACCAGCTGCTCAATAGCATCCTGGTCATTGAAATCAAAGAAGCGTTCAATATGAGCGATTACCGGAATGATTCCTTTGGAACTCTGAAGCAGCTTGATCTCTCTTAACACACTGGGATTCCATTCTTCGAAAGGCATCTCGAGCAAAAGATAATCGGAGTTGCCGTAGCACAGATTTCTAATATCATTATCTGCACTGATCCCGTTGTAGAAAGCCACTTCGGCTGCCACTCCTATCCTCGGAATGAACTCTTCAAGACCCGAAGCAGCCATTGCTTCTTTAAGTCTTAAGAACGCTTTTTCTCTTCTGGCGCAGAATGAGGCAATACTTTCTCTTGCGTAATAGTGCGGGGTTGCGATCGTTCCGATACAGCCCTGTCTTATCTGAACCTTGAGAAATTCTACGGATTCAGACGGAGTCTGACACCCGTCGTCAACTCCCGGTAGGAAGTGACTGTGAATGTCAAAGAATCTGTATCGTCTTTTGGAATCCATATGGTCTTATCTTCTGTAGTAGTAGTACGAGTTGTAGTAATACGACTTGCGGTAACCCTTTCTGCCCTGAGTTACGTCGTTATACAAGAAGCCTATGACCTTTGCATCAGCACGCTTGAATGCGGTCATGGCATCATCAACGGCTCTGAAATCAGAGAAGTTATGTCTGATAACAAGAATGTATCCGTCGATGTTCTTACTGAGAATGAGTGCATCGGAAACTGACATTACCGGCGGCATGTCAATGATGATGATGTCATAACGGTCTCTCATGTTTATCAAGAGCTGCGTCATCTGATTTGAAGCAAGAAGCCATGTCGGATCAGGCGGGATAGAACCTGCCGCAAGAACGTCTATCCCAAACTTGGGAAGTCTTACGAAAGCTTCACTTGCCTTGCATTGTCCGGTAAGAAGATTGGAAAGACCAAGCTGATTCTTGATCTTAAGTCTCATTGCAACCGTAGGTTTACGAAGGTCGCAGTCAATGAGCAGTGTCTTTTTGCCGAGCTGGGCAAAGGACAGAGCCAGATTGATCGCGTTGATCGATTTGCCTTCGTGCATCATGGAAGAACAGATTCCGATGACCTTGCATCCGGATCCGGGAATGGAGAATACAACATTGGTTCTCAATGCCTTGTAAGCTTCCTGTACCGGCCAGGGAGAAGACTGTGTAAGTATCTCGTCTAAAGAGGTGTCAAAATTCCTGTTGACCTTCTTGTTTTTTTCATACAAGCGTTTTCTTGAAGCCGCCATTTATTTCACCTCTTTCTCAGACTTAGAATCATCATTTTTGGATTCAGTCTTGGTATCGGTTTTGGATTCTTCCGGTTTCTTTGGGGTTCTGCGGTAATAGTAGTATCCGCCCTGATCAGTACTTGCTCCCTTAAAGTTCGGTATTGTTCCGATGACTGAGATACCGAACCTCTCCTCGAGTTCCTTCTCATTCTTGACCTTGGTGTCAAGGAAAGATCTGACGGTTACAAAAGCCGCACAGATGAAGAAGCCTGCGATCGCGCCGATTATCGCCGCCTTTGTGTAGCTCGGTGAATACTTCTTATCCGCAATGATCGGATAAGAAACCAGCTTCATTGATGAGCCCTCAACTATGTTCGCGACAAAATCCGGAGCAACCTTGGCGATGGAGTCAGCCAGTTTCTTGGCGTCTTCTCTTCTGTCCAAAGTTACATAGAGATTTATGAGCGAAGTATTCGTCTCTATCTGCGTCGTAACCCGTTTTGCAATGTCTTCGTAGGAATACAGCAGGCCGCTGTCCTGAAGAGCCGCCTCGATGATGGGACGGCTGGTGATAATCGAAGCATAGGTTCTGGTGAGCTGCTGCTGTGCGGAAGTATCGCCGCTGCTCAGTGAGTCAGCAGCACGTGACGATTCAGACTTATTGTTAACGTAAGCGGTAAAACTGGACCTGTACTGCGGGGTGATGAAAAAAAACGTTGCGCACAAAGCGGCAAGAACGCCCAGGATTGTAACAACTACGATTGCTGCGATATGGTCCCAAAGGACACCCACCAATAACAACAGATCAAGTTGTTTTTCATCTTGAGTATTTTTATTAGCCTGTATGGCTGTATTGTTTTCGTTAACCAAAGTAAACCTCCAATGCTTCGCCGTGACAACAGCTGATAACTATTGCCCCTTCATAAACAAACGGCATCAGGTATCGCGACGCGGCAAAGCGACGATCGGAACATAATGCTTGACTCTCCCGGGGATAAACTCAAAATCCCTTAACTAATTATAAAAATAAAAGGAAAAACTATTGTTACAGTAAGGTTGCAGTACGGTGGAATTACTGTTATAAAAGCCCTTCAAACTTCCGGGGTCTTATACGTCAATTCAAGCCCCAGAGTTGTTTTTACGGTCCGACCGAACAATGTTACATTGATCGTGACGAGGCGCTTATGGCGGTCTACATGCACAATATCGCCCTCCAGTCCAAGCATAGGACCGGATACTATCTTTATCTTATCGCCTTCCTTGTATCCCGTTGAAATGTCCGCCGTGTTGTCACGGCCGCATATACGCTTAAGAAAAGCTTTCTCTTCTGAGTTTACTGTCAGGATGGAATCATCCGCCTTAAGCAGGCGGTGGAAGCCGGGAACTCTTATCAGAGCTTTGTCCAGGACCTCAGGATCCTTCGTTACCATAAAGATGTATCCGGGATAAAGAGGTCTTGTCTCCTTGTGCCACTCGCCCTTGAATCTCTTGAATCTGACGTGTTTAGGAACAAAGACATCCTCAAGGATGTCTTTGGAAAGCATTTCAGCGCATGATATGCAGATTTCTTCTTCCTTGCCCGCGTTTACCTGCGCAACGACCCAGTCTGCCTCAGGCTTACCGCTGATCATTTTGGTTCTTTCGCGTCCCTGTAATCCGTAAGTACGGGTGTCTTAACGATCGTGGGCTTCTCTTCCACGCCGGGTGCTGTTGTTACCTTGTAGGTGAACGTGACAGCTCTTCTGGCATCGAGATTGAACTTAGGACAATAGTAAAGCTTCAGGCCCTGATATTCGGCGGTCTTGCCCTTTACGTCTTTCCTGCTGGTCTTAAACTCAGTGATCTTTCCTCCGGCCGGAGCAAAGAAGTATATGATCGAACGCATCGTGCTGCCGCCATGAGTGCTGGTCAGATATCCGTTGCCCTCGCCTTCCTTCTGTGAGGTCCTGTCGATGCTGTTTTTGAGCTTAACGGTAACTGTATATGTTACTGATCCGTCAGGATTCGGCATCTCATCACCATATGAGACATCAAGATCTGTATAGTATCCGATCTTGTTAGAGTCGTAGATGTTGTAGAAAACTCCTATCTCAGGCTTCTTCTCATCAAAGTTGAGCGAACCGGAATAACCAAGATCCTTAACTATTTTCTCAGCCTTTTCATCAGCCATCCACAGCATGAATACACGGTCTTCGCCGGACTTCTTCATGACATCAAAGAAACTCTTTATGGTATTGATGTCTATCTTTTCCATAACATTCTTAATTGTCTTGTCTGCAGCCTCAGCAAAGATCGCATCTGTCTTAACATTGGCTTTGGCAAGCGATGTCTTATTGTTTGCACCCTTGAAATATTGGAAGTAGATATCACGCTGCAGGTATTTAACAGCGTATTCCCCATCCAGTTTCTTTCCGTTGGAAAGTGTAATGGGTTCTGTTACAGCTAAAAGCCTGCCGATTATATGAGGTGTTAAAGCTATAACTCCATCAGGCATGACCTTATTCTTAAGCTGGTATCCGGCAGCCAAAAGTTCGGCAGCTCTGGGGAAATGAGGATTAACCGTTGCACTTGTGATCTTAGTTCCAAACCAATTACTTAAGAACAGCTGGTCTTCTTCCTTTGTGGCAGCTATGGTCGACTGGCTCTTATGATTGATGCTGTTAAGAACACCGGAGAATTCACCAAATTTCAGTATTCCGTTCTTAATCGAGACCGTACCTGCAGAACCCGGATATCCGCCACTGGAGCGCATCTCGGCTGAATTCATGGCTACTATGAGGTACGTCTTATCCTTGCCGTCTCCAAGGAGAACGTCAACAAGAGGCTTATACTCATCGAATTCAACGATGAGAGGCAGTGCCGCATTGAGCTTGGTATTGATCTTCTCCGCAAGCTTCGGGTGACTGTTCAGGAAGTCGGACATAATAAGCTTGCTGCATGCCGAGACGATGTAGGGTTTGGTCTTTTCGGCAAGATCCAGATATGCCTTGATGACTCTGGTATCAAGGCCGTCGTCGGTCTTGAGCTTTTCGAAAGGTGTCTTGGTCATGACTTCGGCTGCAGGGCGCAAGAGCTCTGCGGGAGCCTGCTTGACGATGTCCTTCAGATCCTGGATGTCGTCACTCTTCAGAAGTGTTCTGATGTTGCTGAGCTTCGATTCGAAGTCCTTGTCCTTGAACTCGGGAAGCTCGTTAAAGCTGTCCAGAGTCTTTTCGGCTGCGGGCATGAGCTTGTCGATAAGATCGGCATAAACTACCAGTTTTTCAGCAAGATCGGGGCCGAGATTCTCGGAAAGATCAACGTTGCCTATGGAAGGATCTTCGATCCTAAGCTCCTTGGACGCAGTCCTCAAAAGCGTGGATGACGTCTGCTCAAGGAACTTCAGGTGCGCATAGATCTCATTCTCGTTGTTTTTCGCGAATTTGCGGTACTTGCTGACCTTGGCTTCGACCTTTTTGATATTGAATTCGGGAACTTCGTTGAAGTCCTTGACGACTTTCTCAGCTGCGGGGCAGAGAAGATCGATGAGATCGGCGAATTGGTCAAGCGTGTCGCAGAATTCCTCCGTAAAGACCTTATCGGCAGAAAGATTGGATTTGTCGGGAAGGCCCTTGTTTCTCAGGTATTTGACGGCGGGCTTGAGCAAAGTCTCGGACGCCTCATCTACAACGTTCAACAGCTTCTTGGCGGTGAAAATGTCTTCTCCGACCTTGGGAACCCTGTCGATGATCTCCCATTTTCCGTCGTTGAGCTCGACCTTCATCTCTTCCGAGAGGCGGTCGACCTTTGCGATCGCCGCGTCAGCCGCATCGTAATCGCCCTTCTTTATGTTGGTGACTGCATCTGTAAGTCCGCTCTTAAGTTCTTCGGCCTTGGATGTCATCATCTTGGCGGCATCGTAATAAGTTCTGCCCTTAACGGCAACGAAAATGCCCGCAGCGACCACGATGAAGAGGATGATCAGCAGGAATGCCTTGATTATCTTCTTCGCCTTCTCATGACGCTTGTGACGCCTGTGATGACGTCTGTGGTGGCTATGATGATGGTGATGGCTGTGGTGTTCGCCCTCACTGTGATGGTGGCTATGTTCGTGTTCGGGAAGCTCTACATCCTCGATGATTATGTCCTTTTCGAAATCGTCACTCATAAAAATCCTTAAATAATATTTAGTTTATTGGCTGTATTCTAACATTAAATACCTGCCGGTTAATTACAGTTAGAAGACAAAACACAACGGAAACAGAATAATTGTAAGGGCTATCTGCAACACGGCGGACCGGCTTAAATGTATAATTACATCACTTCTACCCGGAGGGCAGGCCACATGACCAAGACCGGCAAGTTCTGGACTTTAAGGTACATCATCATAAACGCTACCTATTTCGCCGTGTACAGCGGAATCCACGCTTACGCGTCCGTTTTCCTGCTCGAAAAGGGTTTCTCCAACACCCTCATCGGCATCACTCTGGCCCTTGCAAACATCCTCTCGGTCTTACTCCAGCCGTTCGTCGCGGGCCTCATCGACAAGCAGGGCAAGCTCACCAACCGCAACGTCTCAATGGCTTCAACGGCGCTTCTGCTGATCGGCTCTGTGCTGCTGCTTCTCATCAAGAACGGCATAGTCGTGATATTCATTATTTTCGCGCTGATATACATGGTGCAGATGGTGTACCAGCCGATCCTGACCGCGATGTATTTCGAGTACGAGGCGGCGGGCTGCCACATCTACTACGGACTCGCAAGGGGCCTGGGATCCTGCGGTTTCGCGGTCGTCTCGGTCTTCACCGGAATGGCTATCGGAAGGTTTGGCGTCAACATCCTCATGATATTGGACATCATATTCCTGACGATCGCGCTGATCGTTCTGTACTTCTTCAAAAAGCCCGTGGCTGCCTCTTCTTCGGGTTCTGCTTCTGATCACGATTCTGCTGACCCGACCGAGGTTGCCCACAACAATCTGTTCGTATTTATCAAGACATACCCCGCATTCATGCTGTTCGTGGCGGGCGCGGTGTGTTTCTTTTTCGCGCACAATGCGATCAATGACTATATGATCCAGATAATCACGCCTCTTGGCGGAACAGAAGCATCCATGGGCACCGCGGTCTTCATCGCAGCTCTCTTAGAGCTCCCGACCATGGCCCTGATCGACAAGATCATGAAAAAGATCTCCGTCAAAAACCTGCTGCTCATCTCAGGCACGGCGTTCCTCATCAAGACTTTGCTGATGCTCGTCGCACCCAACATGACCGTCGTCTACATCAGCCAGGCGATGCAGATCTTCGCGTACGCGGTCTTCATCCCCGCCGGCGCTTACTTCGTCAATCAGACGATGGCCAGGCTCGACCAGGTCAAAGGCCAGGCGTACATCAACTGCTCGATCACCCTGGGCGGCGTGTTCAGCAGCCTCATCTGCGGGCGTCTTCTGGACATCCGGGGCCCGCACTTCATGCTCACCGTAAGCCTCGTAGTCACTGCGGCCGGCCTCGGCATTGCGTTTGTGGCGTTGAAGATATTAGGCAATTCTGCGGAAAAGCGCTCTTAAACTAAATTCAGTATTGAACATTAACTAATACCGCGATATACTCCCCCTATAGGCCGGAAACCTAAGGGAGAGATAATCTATGAACGATGACTGCTGTTTGAAGTATCCTCTGTTAATGGTCCACGGAATGGGCTTCCGTGACAGAAAGCACCTGTGCTACTGGGGCAGGATCCCCAAAGCTTTGGAATCGCATGGGGCGAATATATTTTTCGGAAATCAGGACGCGGTAGGCTCGGTCGAAGGCAATGCCCTGACCGTCGCGAAAAGCCTCGACGATGTCCTGCGCATCACCGGCGCGCCCAAAGTCAACATTCTCGCGCATTCCAAGGGCGGCCTCGAATCACGATGGCTCGCAAGTCACGGCTATGCCGACAAGATCGCCTCGATCACAACGATCGACACGCCGCACCACGGCTCGCACACTGTGGACTTTCTGATGAAGGCCCCCAAGTGGATGGTAAAGGCCACGGCGAAATGCACTGACCTCTGGATGCGCATCTTAGGCGACAAGCACCCTGACTGCTATTCGTGTTTTGACAGCCTTACCACGAGGACCGCGGAGCAGTTCAACATCGACAACCCCACGCCTTCAGGCATCCTCTGCCAGAGCTACGGATTCAAGGTAAAAGGCGCGTTCTCCGATTCCATGTTCTGCATTACCCATCCCATCGTCCGTAAATTCGACGGCGACAACGACGGTTTGGTCTCCACCGATTCAATGCATTGGGCCAACTTCAGGGGCATCCGCACCTCCACAAAGCGGCGCGGCATCTCGCACGCCGACGTCGTTGACATGAGGCGCAGAAGATTCACAAAGCGCGCACCTTCTTCCGATTCTGAAGTCAGCGACATCGTGCCTTTCTACGTGGACGTCGTGAAAGAACTCAAGGAGATGGGATACTGATCTTCAAGTGACTTCTGTCTCAAAAAGTGTCTCAGTTTTGACTGAAAGTGAGACAACAATTGAGACTGGAGGGCAAAAAAGGCTAAAAGTCTCAAAAAGTGTCTCAGTTTTGACTGAAAGTGAGACAGATATTGAGACTGTCAGCCTTAATACGTTCTCAATTGACATGGCTGGCCCGCGGTGTTAACCTTTATTAAACATGTTTAATAACCGTGTGTGAGGGTGCCATGCAAAAAGAGATAAAGACTGAGATAACCAGGGAAAAGCTTATTGCCGCGGCATCTAAGCTCATCGACGGCTGCGACGATCCGTTCAAGGTCACGTCGAGGCAGATAGCCGAAGAATCCGGCATGCAGGCCGCCATGATCAACTACTGCTTCGGCTCTAGAGAGAACCTGATCTATGAGGTTTTCCACAGGAAATACAAAGAGGCCCTGCACGACAAGCTCATCGCAAAGATAGTAAATTCAGACCTTTCAGCCAAGGACAAACTCAAGAAGCTCCACTTCCTCGTCGCGAAGTTCCTGATCGAGAATCACAAGCTGACGAGGGCGATCACTAATCTTGTCGTTTTCGAGCGCGACTTATCAGAAGAATCCTTCAGCTACGGCTTTGTGAAGCAGCACTTTAACGGCACCAAGACCGACAAGGAGTGCCGCCTGATCGCGTACGAGATGTCCACCATGATGCAGCTCATCATATACCGCAAGGACGACATCGCACGTGACATGGGGATCGACATCTCCAAAGACAGGCAGCTCAAGCATTACATCGACATGCGCATTGACCTGCTTCTCCCGGAGGCCACCTCGTGAGCAGCGTTTATCCTTTCGGCAGCACTCCCGATCAGGCCCTCCCCCTCTGCGGCGGCAAGGGCGCATCTCTGATCCGCATGACAAGGATGGGGCTTCCCGTCCCTGAGGGTGTGGTGATCACGGCCGGTGCGTCTGCTGAAGATGCTGATGTGCGTGCTGCCCTCGCTTCCCTGCCCGAAAAATACACCTACGCAGTGCGTTCTTCCGCTTTGAATGAAGACGGTTCGGACAACTCTTTCGCGGGCCAGTACGAGACGGTAACTGATGTTGCCAAATCCGATCTCGAGAGTGCGGTCAAAACCGTCATCGCATCGGCTGACAACGCGCGAGTAAAAGAATACCTTAACAATGCAAACGCATCAGCAAGCGGGATCGCGGTCGTCGTGCAGAGGTTCGTAAAGCCTTTGTATGCGGGCGTTCTTTTCACTGCGGACGCGGTGACGGGAAGCAGCAGATACATGGTCGGCAACTTCGTCGAAGGCGAAGGCGAGGCTCTGGTGTCCGGCGCGAAAAACGCTTATGAATTCAGGATAGATGCCGTGAAATACGGCTTCGCGGGCGATGAGCGCATGAAGACATTTGCGCGCCGCTTGTACAAATACGCGTGCAGGATCAGGGACGAATTCAAGTGCGAAGTTGATATCGAATGGGCCGTCTCTGAAGGGCGTCTTTACATACTCCAGGCGCGCCCGATCACTACTCTGAAGCGCGCGGATCTTGATACTTACATGGTCAACGGCTCGAAGGCCGGCTGTTACATGCTCACCAAGACCAACGTCGGCGAGATCTTCATGAAGCCCCTGACGCCTGCGACTTACAGCATGCTCGAGATAATAAACAATGTGCTCTATCTGCCGCAGTGGCTCGACTCGATCGAGGGCCAGGCGTACATGAACGTCAGCGTTCTGTGTTCGATGCTGATGGCGATGGGAATGAAAGAAAAAAAGGCTTTCGGAGCCGTGCGCGACCTCGTCGGCAATCTGCCCGAAGGCCAGACCGTACCGGTCTTCCCTTTCAGCGGCAGGAAGTTCAGGAAGAACCTTTGGGAGATACTGACAGGCGCAAAGGCCAAAGGTCACAAGTGCCGTCTGAACAAGGCACAGAAGCTCGAAATGATGGAGAACTTCCCCGATATCTGCAGGGCTTTGATAAGCGAGATCCGCGAACTCAAGACCAATGAAGAGCTCTACAGCTACGGCTGCGACGTGCTCGCCCAGAAACTGAGCGACGGTCTGGCTTCATTTATGTCCTGCTCCGGCAGCAACATCATGGATCTTTTCAAGATGCGCAAAAAGATCACAAAGTTCACCGGCGAAGAGGCCGCGAACGCTTTGCTCGGAGGCTGTTTGGGCGTCATCGAGAGCATGAGGCCGCTGCTCATGTTAGAGGACGTGATAAACGGCAAAGCCACTGAAGAAGAGTTTATGAAAGCCTGCGGACAGCGCACGGTCAACGAGATGGAGTTTTCCGAGAAGCACCCGTACGAGATCGAGAATTACTTGCAGCAGGCGATCGCGGATTACAAAACTCAGGGCGTCAGCGCACACGAGCTCAAGGCCAGGAGCGAGGCCGAGTTTACCAAGGCTCTCGATTCTTTCGTCAAGGCAAATCCGTCAAAGGCCGGCAAGATCCGCAAGATGATAGGAAAGTTTGCCGCGTCGAATGCTTTCCGGGAAGATTTTCGAGCCAAGGGCGTCTGGGCTCTGTGCGTAATGCGTGAGTATCTCCTCGCAATAGGGCGCGCGAACGGTCTCGGCGACGATGTTTTCATGCTGTATATTCGCGAGGCGATCGCTCTTACAAAGGGCGAAGATTCGGCGCTCGCGAAGATCCCCGCGCGCAGGGCCAACTACGAAAAGTATCTGAAATATCCGCCGTTCCCTAATGTGATAATAGGGCGTTTCGAGCCCTCCGAGTGGCTCGCCGACCCCAAGCGCAGAAACGATTTCTACAGGAGCGGCGCCGATGTTGCCGTGTCAGATTCATTGATCAAAGGCTTCCCCGGGGCGGCAGGCAAAGTCACCGGCAGGGTCCGCGTGATCGAGAGCATCGACAAGATCGACGAGGTCGAGCCCGGCGACATTCTCGTAACGAGCGCGACCAATATCGGCTGGACGAGAGTTTTTCCGAGAGTTTCCGCTATAATTACTGATATCGGCGCGCCTCTCTCGCACGCAGCGATCGTCGCCAGGGAGTTTGGAATCCCCGCGGTCGTCGGCTGCGGCAACGCGACGACAGTCCTCAAGACAGGCGACATTGTCGAAGTGGACGGACTTAACGGAACGGTGGTAATCAAATGATCCAGGACATTTTCCCTCACGTGCTCAACAACCGTTTTGATCCTTCAAAGCGGGCCGATTCGAATAGCTTCATCCTCTCATTCAGCGAAAACGATCTGCTCATAAACGGCGAGATCCTTCCGAAGGCTGCGGATCTCAGGAATGTCTCTGACGAAGATCTGGTCTTCCTTTTCACCGTCGATGACGATAAGGATTTCTTCTTGTACCGCGATGTCATTGCGCCCGAAAACGTTTCTGCCGGCTTTGAATACGTCAACGTCAGAACGCTGCGCGGCAAAGGCTTTGCTGAAAAATACATGGCATTTGCGATCTACACCGGGCTCCATCTCGCGCACTGGTACCGCAACAACAAGTACTGCGGAAAGTGCGGATCATTAACGCGACTCGATGACCGCGAAAGAGCTCTGCGCTGCGATTGCGGCAACGTCATCTATCCTCGCATCATGCCGGCTGTCATCGTCGGTGTGACAAACGGCGACAAGATCCTCGTAACCAAATACAAGACCGGCTTTGCCCACTTCGCGCTCGTCGCGGGCTTCACCGAGATCGGCGAGACTCTCGAAGAGACGGCCGCCCGCGAGGTCATGGAAGAGACCGGCCTCAAAGTCAAGAATATCCGCTATTACAAGTCACAGCCCTGGGGCATCGTCGACGACCTTCTCGTAGGCTTCTTCTGCGATGTCGACGGCGACGACACGATCCGGATGGACGAATCCGAGCTCAAGGTCGCGGAGTGGAGAACCCGCGCCGACGTTGAGCTTCAGCCCGATCAGTTCAGCCTCACGAACGAAATGATGACCGTCTTCAAGACCGGTCTTGTCTGAAAAAGCCCGCATACTATAATTTTTCGACTTTTCGAAAATTTATCGGTATATTTTTCGCGAAAATACGCATTTTTGAGACTGACTTACTATAATTTTCGCGAAAATCCGTTTTTTATTAGTATTTTTTCAGGAAAAAAGCCGTTTTTGGGCAAAAATATACCGATAAAAAACGAAATTTGCCGATTTTTTTAGTATATGCGATTTTTACTGCTGCGGCTGGTCCGGATTAGGCGCGACAGGCGGCTGTGCGGGCTGCTCAGGCGGCTCAGGTTGCGGAGCGGACTCTTGCACAACGGGCTGCGGAACTTCCGGCGCGGCCTGTTCAATGATCCCCGTAATTGCATCCAAACCTGCGTCTGCGCCGGTCAGCATGCCCACCTGAGTGGTTTGGGCTGTCTGCGCCTGGATCTGCGCTATGATCTGAGCCTGATCGGGTGTGGGCGCGGAAGCAGCGGCGGCGACAGGTGCAACAGGTGCGGCAGGTGCAGCGGATGCAGCAACAGGTGCGGAAGCAACGGGAGCGGGTGCTGCAGGAACGGCTGCAGCAGGCGCACCAACAGCGCCGGCCCCGGCAGCGGCCCCGGCAGCGCCGGCAGCGACGACGGGCGCCTGCGCGGGCGATGCGTTATAGATGTTAGGAAGCTTCACGACGTATTCGTTTTTCGGCATGGGCTTTGCAAAATAGTAACCCTGGATCATGTCGCAGCCCTGGCGCGCGAGGAACTCGACCTGGTCTTTGTCCTCAACGCCTTCGGCGACGGTCATCATGCTGAGGTTCTTGGCGAGCTTGATGGCCTCTGCGACGACGATGTCTGCGCGGTCGCCGCCCTTTTCGCCCCTGAAGAAATCGGCATCGAGCTTGAGGACGTCAAGCGGCATGTCCTTGAGCGAGTTGAGCGATGAATAGCCCGAACCGAAATCGTCCATGGATACCATGAAGCCATAGGATTTGAGGGCCTTGATGGTGTTGATCATGGCATTCTTGTCATCGAAGAACGCGCTCTCGGTGAGCTCGATCTCGAGGAAGTTATGCGGGCACCCGGTGGAGTCGACGAGATCTCTGATGTGCGTCGCGAGATCCTTGTCGGCGAAGTGCGCCCTTGAAACGTTGACGGATACGGGCACGACCCGGTAACCCGCGTCGAGCCAGCATTTCTGGTCAGCGGCGACGCTCCAGATCATGAAGTCATCGATCGCCGTGATGAAGCCGTTCTTTTCGAAAATAGGTATGAACCTTCCGGGCGTCACGAAGCCGTACTCAGGCGAGTTCCACCTGATGAGGGCCTCTGCGCCGTTGAGCTCGAGCGACTGGGGGTTATATTTTGGCTGATAGTAAACGACGAATTCCTGATTGGTCAGCGCACGATTCTGATGCGCCGTGACCGTGTCGACCCAGCGCTGGTCCTCGAGGAGCTTGGTGTCAAAGAACTTGACGTCCGAGATATCGGTGTCGATCATCTCGATCGTGGCCGAGCATGCGTTGTTGTAAGTCTTTTCGATGTTGAATTCCTTGCGCTTAACTATCTTGCCCGCCGCATTCGTCACGGGATAGACGACGTCCACGCCGGCCTGCAGTACGAAAATGTGATCAATCTCGACGTTCTGGAGCGCGTTCATCATGTCAAAGAGACGCATCCTGATCGTCTCCTCGTCCGTGAAATTGAGGAGCAGCGCGAATCTCGATGTTGCCGCGCGGGCGCAGAGCTCTCCGCTTCTGAGCTTTCTGATGAGCGCCTTGTTGAACTTGGCAAGGAGCGCGTCGCCGGCGGCTATCGAATGGCACATGCAGTAATTGTGGTAATTCGAAAATGACAGGTTGACCACGGCATAGCTGTTGCGCCTATAGCGGAAGCTGCGGATCTTGTCCTCGCCGTACCTCGCGAACCAGGCCCAGTTCTTGGCATTCGTCGCCGCATCGGAATAGTAGAGCCTGACGACTCTCCTGTAATTTACGATGCTCCTGATTATGAAAACTATCATCAGCGTGAAAATAATGAGGATCACCAGGACCGCGAACAGAATGACTTCTCCGGCCAGCGTGGTGTCGCGCAGATTGAATGTGAAATATGTTTTGCCGATAACGTACTGAGTGCCGCCCTTGATCTCCACGGACATCCAGATCGGAAGCCTTACTTCGTTCGCATCCTTGTCGAGCCCCGTGAGCGCTTTGATGGCATCAAAGCCCGGGGTGCCGTCCTTTTTCGGATAAAGATATCTTTCTTTGGCATCGGTATAGACTTTTATCCTGTCCTTGCCGTTCGCCATGTTGAAATATCCGGTCTCGTCGCTGCAGGTGTTCTTGCCCACCTGGTAGAGCACGTTGCCCGATTTGTCCTTTACGAAAAACGGTATCTTGCTGTCTTTGAGGTAATCGAGCAGAGCGTTGTTATCGTCTGCTGCCGCGTATATATCCGCGATCTTCTCGATGTCGTGATAGCCCTCGGCGAGCTTGTTTTCGAGAAGGTATTGCAGGAAGAATCCGGACAGGAAAATCACGAGTCCGATAAAAAGCACGGTCAGCAGCAGACAAAGGATGACGGATCCCCACGAACTGCCGTTTCTGACCTTCCTGTAAAGCTTGTTGTGTCTTTTTCTTCCGTCTGCCATAATCAATCCCTCTTATAAGTAAGCATAGTATAACATGAAGAAAGGCAAGCCGCGCGGGGCTTGGCCCCTGGCCCGAAAATCAGACGGGAGCAACCACCTCTACCGCGCCCTTAACGTAAGTCCAGAGGATCGTGTAGTAAAGGATCGCGAGCACAAGGAACAGTCCTGCAAGGACCTTGACGAGCTTGGCGGAAGTTCCGTCCTTGGTCCCCGGTATCTTTATCTCGCCCGCTCTCAGAAGGAACACGACGCCGCAAAGGATAAACGGCGTGCTGTACCTGAAATCCTGCGAGCAGATGTGCGGATACTGCAGCGAAAACGATATTACCGAGACCGTCTGCGATACCGCAAGAACCACCATGCACAGATCTTCCCAGAGGTTCTTCCTCTTCTTTATCGTGATGATCGTGTAGACAAATCCGATGACCGAGAGTGCGATGAGCGCGAGAAACACGAGCAGAAGCGCATATCCTGCCATGCTCATGGCGAAGTCGTCTCGGCAGTTCTCACCTCCGAACAGCGCCGTCTTGACCTGCGCGATGAAGATGTTGTAATCCTGTTCGCCGTCCGATCCGAGGTTCATGAAAAAGTCCTCGATCGGGAAGCCGTAGAACCCGAAGATCCTCTGCGCCGGCGTGTATTTTGTAAGATCCTGATAAGGGTTGTCCGCCCTCAGAACATACGTGAGCGGCACGCCGAATTTGACGAGGTTCCTTACCTGATACCACAGCCCCAGAGGCGCGCAGACCGCGCCGAAAGAACACAGCTGGAGGAAGGATTTTCGGACAGGCTTCTTATCGCCTTTGTGCGTCAGATCCTTGATGAGCTTCACGATGAAAAGGAATCCCAGAGGGAACGCGATCATGCCGACCGAGAGCTTGGTCATCATGCCGAAGCCGATCGCCAAAGCCGCGCAGAGTATGCTCTTCCAGGTGCCTTCCCTGAACCATTTGAGACCGAAATAAAATCCCGTGAAGAACAGCAGGATCGACAAGATATCGTTGTTGATCGAGGCCGACATCAGCGTCAACGCCGGGAATGCCGAGATGCCCATGGCCGCCGCAATGAGGTGCTCGTCTTTTTTGACGCCGGCCTGCTTAACGACCTTGTACGCCATGATCAAGGCCCACTGCGTCCACAGCATCGACAGCGCCTGCAGCGCCTCGTAATGGTGCGTTCCCTTGGGCAGGAACAGATCCGTTATCCTCAGGAATAATCCGCTGACCAGATAGTGGAACGGCGGATGATAGTACTCTCCCATGCCCCTGACGTCAACGTTCGGGATCCACAGGTGGTCCCTGACATACAGGATGTATCCCGAGTGCCACAAGTTGTATTTGCCTTCGGTGAATTCGCCAAGATCGCACTGCCTGACGTAAAGCCCCGTGTACAGCGTGTACCCGAGTCTCATCACGAATCCCAGCGCGAAAATCAGCGTGATCAATGCCTCGTTTGTGAGTTTTTTCGCTTGTCTTAAAAAGATTCCGTACCCGATAACGAGCATGTAACCCAGCACCATGATCGCGCAGCACGCCGCGTTGTTGTCGATCTGCATGCCCGTCGCGATCAGCACGACTGCCGTGAGCAGCGCCGTGATGATGAACGGGTGATTGTATAGCGCGGTGGTAACTTTATCCTGCTTAAGACTCAAGGCCGGGTCTCCTCGTTTTTGTCTTTATTTATAACACTTCCTGATAAGTCGTACCAGTTCGGACCGCTATCGACCTTAAGTTGACTAGTTTTTTCGCGTCTGATAGAAATATCTCATGCAGGAAAGTAATACATCCAAACGAAAAAGTCATCTCAAGCCGCTTCTGGCGGTCTTGCTCGCCGTCTCGGTCTGTCTTGGCGGCGTTATTTATTTCCTGTGGTTCAAGCCCGAAAATAAGGCTTCCTACGAATACTATGCCGGCGGCCGGGTCAGAATGCTCCGCATCGACGGCGTTCACAACGTCAGAGACATCGGCGGCTGGCAGACCGTTGACGGCAAGCGCATAAGATACGGCCTGATAATCAGGGGCGGCGAGATGGACGGCATCCATAAGATAAGCATCACCGACAAAGGCAAGCGGCAGCTCAGGTCTGAAGGCATCCGCACCGAAATAGACCTCCGCAGTTCAGCCGAAGTGCAAAACGCCTCCTACCCGATCAAGTATTTCGCCAAATACAACCGCTACGAGATCGCGTCATACATGGGCGTAAAAAAATGCAAAACGCTTTACCGCGACGCGCTGTCCGGGATAATGACCAGCGTCCTCGAAGACAAGCCCGTATACGTTCACTGCTGGGGCGGCGCCGACCGCACCGGAACCGTCATCGCCCTGATAGAAGGCTCTCTCGGCGTCTCCAAAGAAGACGTCATCTCTGACTACGAACTGACCTCATACTCTGATGTCGGCGAACGCAGATACGGCAAAGGAGAAGAGGGCAAAAAGTTCGCGGACTTCATCGAATATATCGAGAACAGCTTTGAAGGCAGCACCTTTGAAGAGAAATGCCAAAACCTTTTATTTGACCTCGGCATCAGCAGACAGGACCTCGAATCCTTCCGCGCGAAAATGCTTGAGTCTTAGCCTCGGCTTTTTGCCCTAAGACACCACCTCGACCGCACCTTCGGCAGCGGGGTCGTCCATGATCATCTCGCCGACTCCGCGGCAGACGATGCGGCCGCTCAGGGGGTTCTTAATGCTGTCGACAGAAGAGACGATCTCCGCCTCGACAACAGACTTTTCGAATGCTAAGTCGCAGTCCTTCATGACGCAGTTGATGAGCCGCAGGCCGTTGCAGTAGCAGAGCGGCTGCGTGCCAATGATCGTGCAGTTCTCGAAGGTGACATTTTCGCAATACCAGGCAAGGTATTCGCCCTTGACAATGCAGTCCTTGACGAGCACGTTGCGCGCGTGCCAGAAGGCATCCTTTGTATCGAATTCACAGTTCGTAAAAACAGCGTTGGAAATATATTGGAACGAGTACTTTCCCTTGAGCTTCACATGCTCGAAAAACAGATGCTCCGAGCGCATGAACGCATACTCGCTCTCGACATTTGTGTCGCGCACCGACAGGTCGCTCACCGACCACCCGAACTCGGGCGAGACGATGTCGCAGGATGAGATCTTAACATCACTGCACTCGCGCAAAGCCTTGATTCCGTGCATCTTGGTGCCGTCGATCGACACGCATGACGAATACCAGATCGCAGCGCGGCAGAGCGGCGTCATCTCACCGCCTTTGATGTTAAGGAACTTGTTGTGCCAGAACGGATAGCGCAGATTGAAATAGCAGTCCTTCGCAGTTATCCCCGTGCTCTCCTTGAACGCGCTCTCGCCGTCGGCCGGGCCGTCAAAACGGCATCGTACCGCCTCGACCTCCGAACTGCCGTACAACGCGCGCTCTTCATCAAATGTCTGCTCAATGATCGTCTGCATTCTCATACCTCTTGCCATTAGATGATACTCCATTCCGGCGCGGGAATGATATTAGCATGCTGTCATTAATCTTCAAATGATTGTTTATTGTACGCGCTCAGAACGGCATTGTTGACGGCGGCCGCAATGAGCCTGGCAATCGATTCCTGCGCGGGGATCCAGTTCCTCGCCCCGCTTATCAGTATCAGATCGCGGTTCGGCAGTATCCCGTTGCGCATGTACAACCTGATCTTTTCGGCATTGTCATCGATGTATTCATCGTCATCTGTCATGCCCATAAACTCAACGAAAAAGCACCTGTCGATCACATGCACCGGGAACGAATAATCCGGCGTTCTTGTTTTCGAGCCCTTCAAAACAATCCGCGGCTCATACTTCGCCTCCAGCCCCAGCGATTTCAACGCATTCCCGACGATCATCTCGCCCCTCGACCTGACATTGAACCCGTAATCGTCATAGTATCCGGTATCGCACTCAAGCCTGTTCGAGCAGGGCTCTAACTTGTTCCAATAGGCAACATTGAACGCGGACGTGTCGCGCTTAAATCTGAACCCGGCAGGAACTATCAGCTGCCTTCGTTTGAACTCCTCATAAAACAACCGCTCCCTCTCGCTGATGCTGTTGAACAATTCGAGCTTTCTCTGCATTTCATCGTATGCTTTACCATCTATCTGAGCAGTACAAACACACCTGGCATCACCCGACCCCAAATACTCGCGTATGACCCGTTTCCCATTATGCAGACCGATACCGTATCTCGGCATGCCGGCCAGAACCCGCTTCAATCGCAGGTATTCAGCAATGATATAAGTGTTGCAGAACAAAGATAATTTCATATGCCGATTATGAACCTTCTATTTGTGAATAGTTCCGACAAAAAACGACAAATGCCGACAATCAATATTCACTGCCTTTTTATTGTTTCTAAAAACCTATGCTTAAAGATGCGTTCATTCCACAAACCGTTCCACTTTTCAGCCGAAAAAGAGAAGGTTGAGTGGAATGGAGGCCCAAAAACGCATTCATTCCACAAACCCTTCCACTATTTGTTCGAAAAGGGGAATGATTTGTGGAATGATCGAAAAAAGATGCCACACAAAAATGAGGACCCGCTGCCCGAAGGCAACAGGTCCCCAAAAGCGGTATGGAACGGGCGTGATAATTACCTGACTCCGAAAAGCAGCTCGCCGTAAGTCGGGAACGGCCAGTATTCGGCGGAGGTCTCGAGCTCGAGCTTGTCGCAGTTTGCACGGAGCGCGTCCATTGCAGGGATCATTTCGTCCTTGATCTTGTCTGCGAGCACTTCGTAATCGTCGATCGCGTCGCAGTCGGCGATGAGCTTGTTCAAAGCCTTGAGTGACTTGTTTGCAGCGTTCATGTCAGCAGAGATCTCAGCAAAGGTCTCTTTCTCGAAATCAGCAGATCCGCCTGCAGATTCGATAGCGGCGATGTCGGATGCGAGCTCGGAAGCGTAAGCGGAAACAGCCGGGAGGATGTCCTGCTTAGCCATGACGGACATTGTCTGGTACTCGATGTTGAGGAGCTTGCAATACTTTTCGAGGAAGATCTCGTGACGTGACTTCATCTCGACTTCGGAGTAAACCTTGTGCTTTGTGAAAAGCTCAACGTTCTTAGGATCAAGATAATGCTTAACTGCGTCAGGCAGAGTCTTGTAGTTGGAAAGTCCCCTCTTCTCTGCTTCTGCGACCCATGAATCGTCGTAGCCGTTGCCGTTGAAAAGAACTCTCTTGTGGGCAATGATCTCGCCCTTGATGAGGTCGTGCAGCGCGGTCTCAAAGTCACCGGCTCCTTCGAGCTTGTCGGCAAACTGTGAAAGAACTTCTGCAACAGCTGCGTTGAGGACTGTGTTTGCAAGTGCGATGGATGCTGCGGAACCGAGCATTCTGAACTCGAACTTGTTGCCTGTGAATGCGAACGGGCTGGTCCTGTTACGGTCTGTCGTATCCTTGGGGAATCTGGGCAGAACGTGTACGCCGATCTTCATGATCTCCTTTTCCTTCGAGCCGTAAGGACGGTCTTCTACGATGGAATCGAGGATCTCTGTGAGCTCTGATCCGAGGAAGATAGAGATGATTGCCGGAGGTGCCTCGTTAGCACCGAGACGGTGGTCGTTGCCTGCAGATGCAACGGAGAGTCTGAGCAGATCCTGATATGTATCAACAGCGGAAATGACTGCTGTCAGGAAGAGAAGGAACGAAGCGTTGTCGCGCGGTGTCTCGCCCGGATCGAGGAGGTTGATGCCGGTGTCTGTCGAGATGGACCAGTTGTTGTGCTTACCGGAACCGTTGACGCCTTCGAAAGGCTTTTCGTGCAGGAGGCAAATGAGGTCGTGCTTTCTTGCGACTTTCTGCATTATCTCCATCGTGAGCTGGTTGTGATCAGCTGCGATGTTTGTCGTTGTGAAAATAGGAGCCAGCTCATGCTGTGCGGGAGCAACTTCGTTATGTTCTGTTGTTGCCAGGATTCCAAGCTTCCAGAGCTCTTCGTTAAGATCCTTCATGAAGGCCTGGACGCGGGGCTTGATTACGCCAAAGTAGTGATCTTCCATCTGCTGGCCCTTCGGAGGAAGTGCGCCAAACAATGTTCTGCCGGTGTAGATGAGGTCCTTACGCTGATCGTACATTTTCTTGTCGATGAGGAAGTACTCCTGCTCAGGTCCGACTGTGGTGCGGATCGATGTGACATCGTCCTTGCCGAAGATCTTCATGATGCGCAGAGCCTGCTTGTTGATGGCTTCCATCGAACGGAGGAGCGGAGTCTTCTTATCGAGTGCTTCGCCGTTGTATGAGCAGAATGCTGTGGGGATGCAGAGGACGCCGTCCTTGATGAATGCGAAGGACGTAGGATCCCATGCGGTATATCCTCTAGCCTCGAATGTAGCGCGGATGCCGCCGGAAGGGAATGAAGATGCATCAGGCTCGCCCTGGATAAGTTCTTTGCCTGAGAAGTGCATGATGACCTTGCCGTCATCCTGAGGTGCGATGAAGCTGTCGTGCTTCTCTGCGGTGATTCCAGTAAGAGGCTGGAACCAATGTGTATAGTGTGTTGCACCCTTTTCGATAGCCCACTGCTTCATCTCATTTGCGATGACGCCTGCTACCTCGGGGGTCAATCTCTTGCCGTGATCAATGGCTTCCTTTACGGCCTTGTAGGCTTCCTTGGGGAGTCTGGACTTCATCACGGATTCATTAAAGACGTTCTCACCAAAATACTCTTCTACCGTTCTCATAAACCGTTCTCCTTAAACAATTTTTTGAAAACAAAAAAGACGCCACGAACCTTGATAGTTCATGGCGTCTTTGCCGTTTGTCTTCGATTTATGGCGTAAGCATACACCTGCAAAAATTCGTTGTCAATAGAGTTGCAAACGGAATTTTTCCGCTCGAAAAAATGCTCGCAAATGCCCTATAAATTATTGACAACTTATTTTCCAAGTGGCAAAATCAACAAATGAACAAAGGCGTTCATTCTGCGCACGATACGTGCACAGGATGGCGCCATTTTCTTTATATGCAAACATGCGGAGGTCAAACATGGATTGCTCGTTAAGCGAATTTATGCAGTACGTTGAGGAAGAAGACATTAAGTTCATAAGGCTTGCTTTCTGCGACGTTCACGGCAACAGAAAGAATATTTCGATCATGCCCCACATGCTCGGTGAAGCGGTCAAGAACGGCATCCCGATCAATGCTTCGCTGATCCCCGGATTCGGCGAAAATGTTTACCCGGATCTGTTCCTTCACCCGGACATTTCAACGACCACTCTTCTTCCCTGGCGTCCCGAAAACGGCAAGGTTATAAGGATGCTCTGCGACATCACATTGCAGGACGGAACGCCTTTCGCGATCGATACGCGCAAGGTCTTGAAGGACGCGGTTGAGGCTGCTTCCAAGAAGGGCATTGATTTCAGTTTCGGATCAAGAATAGAGTTCTATCTTTTCAAGACGGACGAAGAAGGCAACCCCACCAAAACGCCTGTCGACAACGCCGGCTACATGGACATCGCGCCCGCCGACAAGTGCGAGAACGTAAGGCGTGAGATCTGCCTCACGTTAGAGAGAATGGGCATCCTTCCGATCAACTCGCATCACGAGGCAGGCCCCGGCCAGAACCAGATCGACTTCGCTTCAAGCGACGCGCTCAAGGCTGCGGATAATGTCGTCGCATACATCACCGTAGTTAAGGTAATTGCAGCGCGTTACGGCCTCTATGCGGACTTCTCGCCGAAGCCTTTGGACGGCGCTCCGGGCAACGGCTTCCACATCAACGTTCTTGCAACTTCAAGGTCTGGCGAACAGGTCCTTCCCAACGCGATCGCAGGCATCCTGAAGCACATTCACAGCACCACTGTTTTCTTCAATAATTCCGAGCAGTCTTACAGAAGATTCGGTGAAGGCAGCGCGCCTTCCACAGTATCCTGGTCGGGCGATAACAGAGGCCAGCTTATCCGCATTCCGCCCGCAGGTCCTTCGGGTCATCACTATGCGCAATTGCGCTCGCCCGATGCACTCGCGAATCCTTATCTTGCAATGGCGATGCTCATTTACGAGTGCCTTGACGGCATCGAAAACAAGTACGACCTGCCCACCGCAGGAGCCTTCATCGACAGCCTTCCGAGCTCTCTCAAGGAAGCGAAAAAACTCGCCGCGAAAAGCGATTTCGTAAACAAGGTTTTCAGTAAGGAACTGATCGAAGCGTACTGCGGATAACAATTTGAACACACGCGGGCCGGGTTGCGGGACTTGGTCCGTCACTCAGGGCGAAAGCCCTGAATAAAGCGGAAAACTAAACTTAAGAAAGGGGAACGGGGACATGCCAAAAGAACTGCATATGAGCGTTCTTATCGCATCGTCAAACGAGAAGTTTGACCAGGTGCTCCTGTCTCTTCTCCCCTCCAACGAGTTCGGGCCCGTTGACGTCGTCAATTCAGCCGGCGCGGCAAGGCGAAGACTCGACAACATAAGTTACGATCTCTTGATCGTAAACGCACCTTTAAAAGATGAACGAGGCGCAAACTTGGCAGTCGATATTGCAAGCGAGACGGGAATCGGAGTGCTCCTTTTCCTTGACGCCGCCATATATGATGAGATCGCCGCAAAGGCCGAGGAATACGGTGTTTTAGCGCTGTCCAAACCGACGAGCAAAGCCATCGTTTCCCAGTCGCTCAAGCTCATCTGCGCAACAAGGCAGAGGCTTAAGAAAATGGAGATCAAGGCCCAGTCTTTCGAAGAGAAGATCGAAGAGATCAAGCTCGTCAACAGAGCCAAACTCCTCCTCATGGATAAGGAAGACATGGACGAAGCAAGTGCACACAGGTTCCTCGAGAAACTCGCGATGAACTCGCGCAGCACGAAGCGCAAAATTGCTGAAGAAATAATAGCGAAATATAAGGAGTAACCACTATGACAAAGTACATTTTCGTTACAGGGGGCGTTGTCTCGGGCCTTGGAAAAGGTATCACAGCCGCCTCCGTCGGCAGACTGCTTAAAATGCGCGGATTAAAGGTTGCCGCACAGAAGCTCGATCCCTACATCAACGTAGATCCGGGCACCATGAGCCCCTATCAGCACGGCGAAGTTTACGTCACCGAAGACGGCGCCGAGACCGACCTCGACTTAGGTCATTACGAGAGATTCATCGATGAGGATCTGAATAAATTTTCGAACCTCACGACAGGCAAAGTATATTCCAACGTCATCGCGAAAGAGCGCCGCGGCGAGTACCTGGGCTCAACGGTTCAGATCATTCCGCACATCACCGACGAGATCAAGAGATTCGTCTATAACGTCGGCCGTCAGAGCAGCGCAGACGTAGTAATCACCGAGGTCGGCGGCACGATCGGCGACATCGAGGGCCAGCCCTTCATCGAAGCTATCAGACAGGTCGGCAACGAAGTCGGGCGCGAAAACTCCCTCTACATCCACGTATGTCTCCTCCCCTATCTCAAGGCCTCCGGCGAGCACAAAACAAAGCCCACGCAGCACTCCGTCAAAGAGCTACAGGGCATGGGCATCACACCTGACATCATCGTCCTACGCACTGATGAACCGATCGAGGATAAGGCCATTTTCGGAAAGATCGCGCACTTCTGCAACGTTAAGGAAGACTGCGTCATCGAGAACACCACGCTCCCCATCCTCTACGAAGCGCCTCTGATGCTCGAGCGTTCAGGCATGTCAGACATCGTCTGCCGCGAGCTTGGCCTCGACTGCCCTCCGCCGGACGTATCCGAATGGGAAGCTCTCATCAACCGCATCATCTCGCCTTCAAACAGCGTGACCATCGGCCTCGTCGGCAAGTACACACAGCTTCACGACGCATATCTGTCAGTCGCCGAAGCGCTCCACCACGCAGGCTATTTCAACGACGCAACGGTCAACATCAAGTGGATCGATTCCGAAGGCATTTCTGCTGACAACTACAAAGAAGTCCTCGGCGGCATTGACGGCGTCGTCGTTCCCGGCGGCTTCGGCGGCCGCGGCATCGAGGGCATGATATTGACCGCCCAGTACTGCCGCGAAAACAACGTCCCCTACCTCGGCATCTGCCTCGGCATGCAGATCGCAGTAATCGAAGCGGGACGCAACCTCTTGGGTTACGCCGATGCAAACTCCAATGAGTTCGATCCCGAATCCGCGCACAAGGTAATCGACTTCATGCCCGGCCAGAGCGATGAGGTTGCAAAGGGCGGCACACTGCGTCTCGGCAGCTATCCTTGCAACATCACTCCCGGCACAAAGATGGAAGAATGCTACGGCACATTATCGATCAACGAGCGTCACAGACACAGATACGAATTTAACAACGACTACCGCTCTGAATTAACCGCCGCCGGCCTCACGATCAGCGGCCTCTCACCTGACGGCAACCTCGTTGAAACAGTCGAGTACGCTTCACACCCGTTCTTCGTCGGCGTGCAGTATCACCCCGAATTCAAGTCCCGCCCGAACAAGCCCCACCCGCTGTTCATGGGCTTGGTCAAAGCTTCGCTGAAGAAGTAAGTTTTGCGCGGCGCCCCATTGCCGCGTGAATCACTATTGCAGATAATTTGCACATTTCCTGAGGATTTGTGCACGGATAAGTGCAGATCAAACCGATTTGCACTTTTTTCTGCTGTTTTTCTCCATTTATTTGCAATTATTTAGCAATACGTTTTCGCTGATTATCCGATTCACTTTTCCTTCACGAAAACGCTCTTCATCGTGACTTTTTTCGTGAATTCCGTCTCTGATTCACGATTCTTTCTCGAAAAACACCTTGTCCTTGAAGATACCGTAAAATCTACACTAATCGAGCCTTTTTTGTGTAAGTTTTAGTGAAATTTCGCTTTTTCTACACAAAAATCTACAGTAAAAATGCAGTTTCAGTGTAGATTTCAGTGAAGCCCCTTTTCAGCAAAAAAACAGGCGCGAACGCTCGCGCCTGCTTTGAATCAGAATTAATGGCAAATCAGATCTCAATGCTTCCCGTAAATACCTTCTCGCAGTTACCCGTCATGTACACTGCGTCGTCGGTGTAGCGGATGATGAGCTCGCCGCCGCGAAGGATGACGCGGATGTCTTCGCCCTTAGGACAGAAGCCGTTGAGGCAGGCCGCTACGACTGATGCGCACGCGCCTGTTCCGCAAGCCAATGTCTCGCCGGAGCCGCGCTCCCAGACTCTCATCTTGAGAGTGTGAGGATCGATGACCTTGATGAACTCCGTGTTGACTCTTTCGGGGAAGAGTTTGTTCGTCTCGAACTGGGGACCGAGCTTCTCAAGGTCAAGCGCGTCTACCAAATCGGTAAATACGACTGCGTGAGGGTTGCCCATTGATACGCAGGTGATGTTGTATGTCGAACCCGCGATCTCAACGGGACGGTCGATGATCGCATCGCCTTCGAGCGCGACGGGGATCAGCGAAGGATTCAGTTCCGCCTTGCCCATGTCGACTTTGACGCGTACGACTTCGTCGCCCAGAGTCATGAGCTCAAGCTTCTTGATGCCGCTCTTCGTCTCTACTGTCATGTGCTTTTTCTTGTGGCCTGCGACGTCGTACATGTACTTGCCGACGCAGCGGATCGCGTTACCGCACATGTTGCCTTCGGATCCGTCTAAGTTGAACATGATCATGCGGCAGTCGGCGACGCGCGAAGGCGCGATGAGGACGATGCCGTCACCGCCTACGCCGAAGTGTCTGTCGGACATATAGACGGAAAGGGATTCAGGTGAGGCGACCATCTTTTCTAAGCAATCGATGTAGATGTAGTCGTTGCCGCAGCCCTGCATTTTCGTGAAGTTGATGACCTTGCGCTTCTCACGCATGTTGTTGATGTCAACGAGCTCGGTGTTGATCTCACTGTACCTGGACATAAGCGAGTCCGCGAGTGCGTCAGCGGTATCAATAGCCGTGAGGCAGGGGATTCCGAGCATGACCGCGCGGCGGCGGAGCTTGACGGAATCGCGTGCGGGCAGACGGCCCTTTGCGGATGTCGAAATGATGTAATTGACCTTGCCGCTCTCGAGAAGCGTCATGGTGTTGTTCGTCTCGGACTCGTGGATCTTGTGGACCACCTCGACCTTCATTCCTGCGGCTTCAAGCGCAAGCGCGTTGCCGGGTGTCGCATAGAGATTGAATCCGAGTGTCGCGAACTTCTTGGCGACCTCGACGATCTCAGACTTATCGGAATCGCGGACGGTGATGAGAACGCCGCCGTGCTTGTACATCTTGTAGCCTGCAGCTACGAGGCCCTTGAAAAGGGCTTCGGAGAGGTTGCGGCCGACGCCTAAGACTTCGCCCGTGGACTTCATTTCAGGTCCCAACTGCGTATCAACATCGGTAAGCTTCTCGAACGAGAAAACAGGAACCTTAACGCATGTGTAAGGCGACTGGCGGTAGAAGCCGACACCGTAATCCATGTCTGCGAGCTTCTCGCCCAAAGACACTCTGATCGCGCAGTCGACCATCAGGACGCCCGTGACCTTGCTCATGTAAGGAACCGTACGCGAAGCACGCGGATTGACCTCGATGACGTAGATCTGATCGTCTTTTACGATGTACTGAATGTTGACGATGCCGATCGATGCAAGGCCTTCGCAAAGAGCGCGCGTTGTATCAACGAGCTTCTTTGCCATGCGGTCGTAAATGTGCTTTGCGGGATAAACAGCGATCGAGTCGCCGGAGTGGATTCCCGCTCTCTCGATGTGCTCCATGATGCCCGGGATCAGGACATCGTGGCCGTCGTAGATCGCGTCGACTTCGATCTCTCTTCCCTGGATGTATTTGTCGATCAGGACGGGGTTCTCGATGCCCTGGCCCAAGATGATGTTCATGTATTCCTCAACGTCTTCATCGTGGAACGCGATGGTCATGTTCTGACCACCTAAGACGTACGAAGGACGCAGAAGGATCGGGTATTCCAAAGTGTGTGCAGCTTCGAATGCTTCTTCTTTCGTGAGGACCGAAAATCCCTTCGGCCTGCTGATCCCAAGCCTTTCAAGGAGTGCGTCGAATCTCTCGCGGTCCTCTGCCATATCGATGGAATCCGCAGATGTTCCGATGATGTTAATGTTGTTCTGCGCAAGCGTCTTGGTAAGCTTGATCGCGGTCTGACCGCCGAACGCAACGACAACGCCGACAGGGTTCTCCTGCGCGATGATGTTCAGAACGTCTTCAGGTGTCAGAGGCTCGAAATAGAGTCTGTCGCCTGTATCGAAATCCGTAGAAACCGTCTCAGGGTTGTTGTTGATGATGACAACTCGATACCCCAGTTCACGAAGTGCGTGTACGCAGTGAACCGCGGCATAGTCGAACTCGATTCCCTGACCAATTCTGATCGGGCCTGAACCGATGACGATGACGGTCTTTGCGTCGCCAACGTCCTCGATCGAAGCTTCGTTCTCGCCGCCTGCCGCAGCTGAATTATATGTTGCGTAGAAGTACGGCGTAACAGCCTCAAACTCGCCTGCGCAGGTGTCGACCATTTTGTATGTTACGGACACGAGAGACTTGTATTCAGCGACGGATGCGCCGGAGATCCTCTCGAGCGCTTTGTCAGTAAATCCAAGCTTCTTGCCCTTGATGTATAGATCAGCGTCAATGTTTTCCGCAATCGCCTTTTCGTATGTAACAAGGTTCCTGATCTTGGAGAGGAACCAGTTGTCGATCATGGTAATGCTGTGGATCTTATCAAGATCAAACCCACGGAACAGACCTTCGGCAACATAGAAGATCCTCTCGTCAGTAGTTCTACCGATTCCCGCCCAAATATCCTCGTCAGAGTGGTCCCCCAGCTTTGGAAGTCTGACTGTATCAACGGAGATCTCAGCACCTCTGAGTGCCTTCATCAATGCACTCTCGAAAGAGTCTGAGATCGACATGACTTCGCCGGTCGCTTTCATCTGCGTTCCGAGGTCACGCTTTGCATATACGAACTTGTCGAAAGGCCACTTCGGGAACTTGACTGCGACGTAGTCGAGCGCAGGCTCGAAAGCCGCATAAGTATTGCCTGTTACGGCATTCTTGATCTCATCCAAACGGTATCCCAAAGCGATCTTCGTCGCGACCTTTGCGATAGGATAACCTGTCGCTTTTGATGCGAGCGCGGAAGATCTTGATACACGCGGATTAACTTCGATTACGGCATATTCGAATGACGTCGGATGGAGCGCAAACTGGCAGTTGCATCCGCCCTCAACGCCCAATGCTTCGATGATGTTCAACGAAGCGGAACGGAGCATCTGATATTCTTTGTCGGAAAGCGTTACCGCAGGCGCGATGACGATACTGTCGCCGGTGTGAACGCCGACGGGATCGAGGTTCTCCATCGAGCAGACCGTGATGACGTTGCCCGCCTTGTCGCGGATAACTTCGAACTCGATCTCCTTCCATCCGGAGATGCACTTTTCGATGAGGACCTGCGTGATAGGTGAAAGAGCAAGACCGTTGCGTGCGATCTCGTGGAGCTCGTCGGGATCATTTGCGATACCGCCGCCTGAACCGCCCAAAGTGAACGCGGGACGGACGATTACCGGATAACCGATCTCCTTTGCGAAATCGAGCGCGGAATCAACATCGTTTACGACCTTTGAAGGAATGCAGGGCTGACCGATGCTCTCCATCGTGTCCTTGAACATCTGACGGTCTTCAGCCTTGTCGATGCACTCGGGTGATGAGCCCAGGAGCTTAACGCCGTTGCGTGCAAGGAAGCCGTCCTTTGCGAGCTCCATGCACAAAGTCAATGCGGTCTGGCCTCCGAGGCCCGAGAGGATCGCGTCGGGGCGCTCGTTTTCGATGATCCTCTTAACAGTTGTAAGCGTCAGCGGCTCGATGTAGATCTTATCCGCCATCCACTTGTCGGTCATGATCGTAGCAGGGTTCGAGTTGATCAGGACGATCTCAATGCCGTCCTCGCGGAGCGCGCGGCATGCCTGCGTTCCGGCGTAGTCAAACTCAGCGGCCTGACCGATTACGATAGGGCCTGAACCGATCACCAGTACTTTACGAATATTCTTATCCAGCGGCATTATCAGTTCCTCCCCTCATCCATCATCTTGATAAACTCATCGAAAAGGAAGTCCGTGTCTTTCGGGCCTCCGCAAGCTTCAGGGTGGAACTGTACCGAGAAGACCGGCTTGTTCTTGTATCTGATACCTTCGTTCGTTCCGTCGTTTACGTTTACGAAAAGCTCGCCGGCAACACTCGAATCGATCGAATCTGAAACGACCGCGTAGCCGTGATTCTGCGACGAGATGTAAACGTGTCCCGTCTCGAGATTCTTGACGGGGTGGTTCGCACCTCTGTGACCGTATTTGAGCTTTGTCGTCTTGAAGCCGTGAGCTAAAGCAAGAAGCTGGTGACCAAGGCAGATTCCCATTGTTGGAATGCCCGTCTTATCCAGCTCCTTGAGTGTTGCAATAGTTGTCTTGTTGTCTTCCGGGTCACCCGGGCCGTTGCTGATGAAGATTCCGTCAGGCTTGACCGCGAGGATCTCTTCGCAGGACGCTGACGCGGGGAACAGAAATACCTTACAGCCGCGGGCTACAAGGCTCCTTACGATGTTTTCCTTGACGCCGCAGTCGAGCATCGCGACGGTGTATTTATTTTCGGTTGCGTCATGCTCTTCAACTGAAGGAACAGTGACGACGTCGACCGGATCAACGATCCTGTATGCTGCGATATCTGCGAGTGCCTTGTCCATGTCGGACGGCAATTGGTCGGTAATGAGACCGTTCATGACACCCTTTTCGCGCAGGATACGCGTAAGAGCTCTCGTGTCGATGCCCTTGAGTCCGGGGATGCCGCTGTCCTTAAGGTATGCGTCAAGCGTCTCCTGACATCTGAAGTTTGAAGGTTCTTCGCAGGCTTCCCTGACGATGTAAGCTGACACGCTCGGAGCGGGACCTTCGCGGTCTTCCGGAATGATTCCGTAGTTGCCGATCAGGGGGAAGGTCTGGACGACCGCCTGGCCCTTGTAGCTCTTGTCCGTGAGGGTCTCTAAGTAACCCGTCATTGCCGTCGTGAAAACGATCTCGGAGAGGACCTCGCCCGAAGCGCCGAACGCCTCGCCTTCAAAAACATCTCCGTTCTCCAATACCAAATACCGCTTCATACTATTTCCTCATAGCATATTGGAATAACCCATCAGATATTTATCGACTTCGACAGCGCAGTCCCTGCCTTCGCGAAGTCCCCACACGACAAGCGACTGGCCACGCCTTACATCTCCTGCGGCGAAAACCTTATCGCGTGATGTCTTGTGATCTCCGGCCGATGCCTTGATGTTGGACCTCGCGTCTGTCTCAAGACCGAACGATTCAGCTATGTAGCTTTCCGGTCCCAAGAAACCCGCTGCGATAAGAACGATCTGTGCGGGAATGACCTCTTCGGAGCCTTCGATGAGATTCATCTGCATGCGGCCGTCCGCGCCCTTCTGCCAGTCGATCTTAACTGTCTCAACACCCGTCAGTCTGCCTTCGTCATCGCGGACAAAGCTCTTGACTGTTGTCAGATAAACCCTGGGGTCTTTGCCGAATACGGCTATCGATTCCTCCTGACCGTAATCGG